>JGI20155J14468_10000308_pt1 | contig 41043 bp, 40 predicted proteins | sample COG_05_FD_14468 | JGI IMG/M metagenome (IMG submission 14468) | reverse complement strand
GCAACTAAATTTTTTGTAGTATGTTTTACAAGAATTACCACAATCTTGGCATGCGCTTCGGAGTCCAGTAGAAACGTCGAACCCTGTTCGCCCCCATTACAGGGAGCAGAATTATACCTTATTAAGACCTAAGCTTAGAATTTTTTAAAATTCTTCCCTGATCTCTTTCCCAATCCCTTTTTTTAATATCTTGCCTTTGATCTCTATGTTTCTTACCTTTTCCAATGGAAATATCACATTTAATATGATTTTCTTTCCAATATAATGATGTTAAAACACAGGTAAGACTTTTTTGCTCAATAGTTTCACTGAGTTTCTTAATCTCTTTTTTATGTAGAAGAAGTTTTCTTGATCTTGTAGGGTCAATAACCTCATGTTTAAGTGATGCTGGAGGATCTATTTTCATCCCAATTAACCAAGCCTCTCCTTTTTTTAGAGTCACATAGCAATCTTTTACATCTACTTTATTATTCCTAAGTGATTTAACTTCCCAGCCCTCTAATACAATTCCTGCTTGAAAAGAATCACTTAAAATGAAGTTTCTTGAAGCTGTTTTATTCTTTACAATAACTGGATCTTTTTGCTTTGACATAACATTATTATGAATGCACTAAAAACAACTGCAACTCTTAATAGGAATTAATTAATTTTGAATATTATAGAATTAAAAAAAACACTTGGTTACATGGGGTTTATACCATTTTGTTTTTTTTCAATAATGCCTTGGATAATTGGTGGCGAACTAGCAAATTATTCAATCTTAGCTCTTGCGCTATACAGCGCTATTATTCTTTCATTTCTTGGTGGTATACCATGGGGATGGAGCGATAATAATTTTTCCCAAACAATAAACCTAATAGTGGGAATATCTTTTTCTTTATTAGGATGCCTTATCCTCGCTATAGCATTTATAAATCTGATGGTAGCTTTATTTTTATGCCTTATAGGTTTTAATGGGTTTTATTATTTTGAAAGCAAAAGAGATATACTTTTTGATCAAAAAATAGAGTACAAAGAGTTAAGAAAAATGCTCACAGTTTTAGTATCAATCTGTTTTTTAGTAACTATTGCTTATATAGTTAACCCTTATAGTTAGATTATTTTTAGGAAATAAATATGGATAAGCTCTCAAAACTTAAAAGTCATGGTTCATGGGTAGGAAGATGGACTTTTATTTTAGCAGCCACAGGTTCTGCAGTTGGACTAGGTAATATATGGGGCTTCCCTTATAAAGCTGGAACAAATGGAGGAGGAGCTTTTGTAATAATTTATTTATTATGTATTTTAGCTATAGGCATTCCAATAATGATAAGTGAAATAATTATTGGAAGAAGATCTGGAAATAGTCCAATCAATGCTATGCGATTAGTTGCAAGAGATTCTAATACCACTTCAGCTTGGCAAATTGTTGGCTGGAGTGGAATAGCTGCGGGAATCTTAATATTATCCTTTTACAGTGTTATAGCTGGCATCTGTTTAAATTATATATTTATTGCTGCCACATCAACTGGTGTAATTAACTCAGCTGAACAATTTGGAAATATTATTTCTTCTCCTCTAAACCTATTAGCCTGGCATACGTTATTCATGTTTCTAACGGCAACAATAGTCTCTGCTGGTATAAACAGAGGTATTGGAAGAATGGTAAAAATATTAATGCCAATGCTAGGAGTCTTGTTAATTTTTATGGTTATAAATGGAATTCTTAGCGGCGGCTTTGCCAGAGCATTCTCATTTCTTTTTGCTCCTGATTTTTCGCAAGTAAATTCAAATACTTTTCTAAGTGCAATGGGGCAAGCATTTTTTAGTTTAAGTTTAGGCATGGGTTCAATCATGGCTTATGGAGCATATATGCCAAAAGAACAAAAAATAATACCAACTTCTTTCACAGTTGCTTCGCTAGATACATTGGTTGCTATATTTGCAGGCTTAGCAATTTTTCCAATCATATTTGCATTTGGATTAGAGCCGAATAGTGGACCAGGACTTGTTTTTGAGTCACTTCAAACCGCTTTTAATCAAATGTCTTATGGCCAAATTGTAGGACCGTTATTTTTTATACTTTTATCAGTTGCTGCATTAAGCTCATCTATATCATTACTTGAACCTGGAGTTGCATTTATTTCTGAAGAAGGCTCTATGAGCAGAAAGTCAGCTGCAATATCAATTTCCCTTGTTACTTGGATATTGGGCATAGGAACAGTACTCAGTTTTAATTTATGGAGTGATTTTAATCTAACCCCCGGAAGAAACTTTTTAGATTCTATGGATTTTATTGCTAATCAGATACTTCTTCCCTTAGGAGGAATGTTGATAGCAATCTTTGTTGGTTGGTTTATGGATAAAAATCTTATAAACGAAGAAATTGGTGACGTTAATCCGATCCTATATAGCACATGGAGATTTTTTGTTAAGTTTATTGCCCCAATATCAGTTGCAATAATTTTCTACAATGCAATTTTTGGTTAAATGCCAAGCAAGTTTAATTATGAAGAATTTGTAGCCAAAGACCCTAAAGAAGTTTTTGAATTAATTTCAAACTTTTCAGAGTATAAAAACTTTTTACCCGGATGCACGAATTCTGAAATTTTATCAAGCTCGGAAGAATATGAGATTGGAAAACTAGATTTTAATTTTTTCAATAAAGACTACACCATTGAATCTAGGAATATAAAGTCTTCGTCTGAACTAACTATAAAACAACTAAAGGGCCCTTTTAATTCTTTTGATGCCTCATGGAAAGTTACAAAAAAAGATGCAGGATGTTTAGTAAATTTCTCTGCAGAGTTTAAAGCTCCATTTTTTATGCAACCTTTTATGCAAAAGAGCTTGATAGATATATTTGCTGGTAAATTTATTAATGCATTTATAGGCAGATTGCTATGAAGATATTTTTTACTTATCAAGGAGAGCAAAAGAAATTCTTTTTTTCATTAGAGGTTTCAGAAAGCTCAACAGTTAGTGAAATATTAGAAATTCCTAGAGTTAAAAGGATCATAGAATCTTTATCTCATGAAATAGTCATTGGAGTTAATGGTGAGATTTTAGACGGCAACTTTAAACCTATTCCTGAAAGGTTTAGATTATCTGAGGGGCAGAGAGTTGAGCTATACCGGCCCTTAAATCAAGATCCAAAAGAAAGGAGAAGGCAAAAAGCTTAATTAATGTCCTCTAGAATCCAGCTATCAAGAAGTTCATTTGAATCAAAATAGAGTGTAAGTTTTTTATCAGAAATAACTAAATCACCAACTGTAACTTTATTAACATAGTCCCACCTATTTTTATGGAATGGGCTTTGAATCATGGCAGTACCAAGAATGAACTTAACCTGATCTTTTGATAGGCCTTTAGCAAGATTATCAAGATCTTTTTCTTCATATAAATTGCCCTGAACAATAGGGACATTATAAAAACTAAATGTACTGCAGGCACCTAGAAAAGATAATGTAAGAATTACTGCGAAGATCTTTTTTTGATTTAGTTTCATTAATTAGCGATTTAAAAGTTATCTTTATATTTTGACAATATGGATTATACTTCGTTCTATAACAGATACGAAAATAAATTTAAAAAATGTCAGAACAGAATTTTGAATTAAAAAAAACAGGTCTTAAGGCAACACTACCAAGAATACGTATTCTTGAAGTTCTTGATGCTACAAAAGGTGAGGAAGCTCACCTAAGTGCAGAAGATATATACAAAGAACTTTTAGCAGCTGGTGAAGATGTTGGCCTTGCAACTGTATATCGAGTCCTTACTCAATTTGAATCAGCTGGGATTGTTAAAAAGCATAATTTTGAAGAAGGCCATGCTGTTTATGAAGTAATTTCTGATGAACATCATGACCATATGGTTTCTATAGAAGATGGAACTATATATGAGTTTCATGACGAGATTATAGAAGAAAGACAAAAAGAGATTGCTGCAGCTAGAGGATTTGAGCTCGTCGAACATAGTATGGTGTTATTCGTAAAGAAAATTAACTCATAATTTCCTAAAACCCACTTGAACTAAGCATATAAACCCCAATATATTTTTTATTGGGAATAAATATGTCAAAAAAAAATAAAAAAGAAGATAAATCCTTAAGTGAGGATGAATTAATGAATTCTAATGAGTTAGAGGATGAAGTCTTGCCTAAAGAAGAAGAGCAAGAAAATTTATCAGATGAAGATGGAGCTCTTCTAAGAGTAGCTGAGCTTGAATCAGCTCTACTAAGGTCAGCAGCTGACTTAGATAATGCTATGAAAAGATCTATTTTAGAGGTTGATAGAGCCCATAAATATGGAGTTGAAAAGCTGCTCAATGAACTACTTCCTGTTCTAGATAATTTAGAACAAGCATTATTAAACCTTTCTGAAAATTCATCTTTAGAAGATAAAGAAGGTATCGAGTTAACTTTAAAGTCTTTTGAGTCTGCACTTGATAAATTTGGAATGAGACCCATCTATCCTGTTAACGAGGATTTTAATCCTGAAAAACATGAAGCAGTAACAATGACAAAAGACGAGAATAAAAGTGATAACGAGGTTGGCGAAGTTTTCCAGAGAGGATGGGAGCTTCATAATAGGGTTATAAGACCCGCAAGAGTTACAGTTATAAAAAATTAAAGAGGGAATGATATGTCAAAAATAATAGGTATTGATTTAGGAACAACTAATAGTTGCGTTGCTGTGATTGAAGGCAAGCAACAAAAAGTTATTGAAAATTCTGAAGGTGGAAGAACAACACCTTCGGTTATAGCTTATACAGATAACGACGAGGTGCTTGTAGGTTTGCCAGCAAAGAGACAAGCTGTTACAAATCCTGAAAATACCCTGTATGCAATCAAGAGACTAATAGGTAGAACTTTCGAGGATAAAGTTGTAAAACAAGATGCTGATATGGTTCCTTATAAAATTATTAAAGCAGATAATGGTGATGCCTGGGTTGAAGCAAATAAGAAAAAATTAGCACCCCCACAGGTAGCTGCAGAAATTCTCAAAAAAATGAAAAAAACTGCTGAAGACTATCTTGGTCAGGAAGTAAAAGAGGCTGTCATTACTGTACCAGCATATTTTAATGATGCACAAAGACAAGCAACTAAGGATGCAGGAAAAATTGCTGGACTCGAAGTAAAAAGAATTATCAATGAACCAACTGCAGCAGCTTTAGCGTATGGACTAGATAAACATCAAGGCGATTCTACAATTGCTGTTTATGATCTTGGTGGAGGCACATTTGATATCTCAATAATTGAAATCTCTGATGTGGATGGAGAACACCAATTTGAAGTGCTTTCAACAAATGGTGATACTTTTCTGGGTGGGGAAGATTTTGATTTAAGATTAATAGACTATTTTGTTGATCAGTTTAAAGAAGAATCAGGCTTTGACTTAAAAAGTGATCCTTTAGCACTGCAAAGATTAAAAGAAGCTGCCGAGAAAGCTAAAATTGAGCTTTCATCATCAGAGCAAACAGAAGTTAATCTCCCCTACATTACAGCTGATAGCACTGGACCGAAACATTTTGTTCACAAAATAACTAGAGCTAAACTTGAATCTTTAGTTGAAGATTTAGTTGATAGAAGCCTAGAGCCTCTAAAACTAGCTTTATCTGATGCTAAACTTTCTAAATCTGAAATATCTGAAATACTTCTAGTCGGCGGGCAGACAAGAATGCCTTTAGTGCAGAAGAAAGTTAAAGAATTTTTTGGTAAAGAAGCAAGAAAAGACTTAAATCCAGATGAAGCTGTTGCTGTTGGTGCTGCCATTCAAGGTTCTGTCTTATCAGGAGATACCAAAGATATCNTGTTATTAGATGTGACNCCATTAACTTTAGGTATAGAAACGTTAGGTGGCGTATCTACTCCATTGATCGAAAAAAATACCACGATTCCTACACAAAAGTCGCAAGTTTTTTCAACAGCTGAAGATAATCAAACTGCTGTGACAGTTCACGTTATTCAAGGCGAAAGAACTCAAGCTGCTCAAAATAAATCATTGGGACAGTTTAATTTAGCTGATATTCCTCCAGCTGCAAGAGGAATGCCGCAAATTGAAGTCTCTTTTGATCTTGATGCTAATGGGATACTTAATGTTTCAGCGAAAGATAAAAATTCTGGTAAAGAGCAGTCTATTATTATTAAGGCCTCAAGCGGTTTGAGCGATGAAGATATTGAGAAGATGGTAAAGGATGCTGAGGCTAATGCTGAAGATGATAAGAAATTTGAAGAATTGGTCAAAACTAAAAACAATGCTGACATGCTAGTTCATGCAACTAGAAAGACAGTTCAAGAATCTGATGAAAAGCTATCTGATGATGAAAAAGAACAAATTGAAAAGGTTGTTGTTGTTTTAGAAGAAGCAATTGCTTCTGAAGATATAGAAAGCATCGAAAGCGCAACTAAATCTTTAAATGATGTCTTAACACCTCTTACCGATAAATTGTATTCTCAAGAACAAGCTCAGCCTCAAGACGAGCAAGATACCGATGTGAATGATGACGCTGAAAATACTGTAGATGCTGAATACGAAGAAGTTAAAGAAGACGATAAGTAATTGAGTCATAAATAATGTCAAAGAGAGATTATTATGAAACTCTTGAGGTCTCTCGATCAGCTTCTAGTGCAGAGTTAAAAAAAGCTTTTAAAAAGAAAGCCATGAAATATCATCCAGATAGAAATCCGGATGATCCTGAGGCAGATAAGAAGTTTAAAGAATGTGCAGAAGCCTACGACGTATTATCTGATCAGCAAAAAAAAAGTGCTTATGATCAGTATGGCCATGCAGGTGTAGATGGAATGGGCGGCGGTCCAAATTTTAATGATGTAAATGTTGGTGATATTTTTGGAGATATTTTTGGAGATGTTTTTGGTACAAGATCTTCTTCAAGAGGAAGATCAAGAAGAGGGCAAGATCTTCAATATAATCTTGACCTGTCTTTAAAAGAAGCCGTTTTAGGAACTCAAACTAAAATAAAGATACCCTCTCATACTCCATGTAATGTTTGTAATTCCTCAGGTGCAGCTCCTGGTTCTAACCCATCAGTTTGTGGAAGATGTAATGGAGCAGGACAGGTAAGAGTTCAACAAGGCTTCTTCTCATTGCAACAAACGTGCTCTTCATGCGAAGGTACTGGCCAAGTCATTAAAGATAAGTGCAAGCCATGCAATGGCATTGGAGCTACCAAAGAAGAAAAGACTTTATCTGTGAATATTCCATCTGGTGTTGATAATGGTGATAAAGTAAGGCTTACAGGTGAGGGTGAATGGGAAAAAAATGGTCAATCTGGTGACCTTTATGTTGCAATAAGAGTTATTACAAATCCTATTTTTGAAAGAGAAGGTAGAGACTTGTATATAGAAGCACCCTTAGATCTTATGACTTCAATAACTGGGGGCTCTATAAAAATACCAACTATTGAAAACTTCATTTCACTCAAAATACCTGCACAAACGCAAACTGGTAAAATATTTAGAATTAAAGGAAAAGGAGCATCTTCGGTTAGGGACAACAGAAGAGGTGACCTTTTATGTAGAGTAATTGTTGAAACTCCATCTAATTTAGATAAATCTCAACTAAAAGCTTTAAAAGGTTTCACTGAATCTCTAAGAGCTTCAAAAAATTATCCTATTCAGGAATCATTTATTAAATCTTCAGGCGATATTCACAAGAATGATTAATTTGATATGACCGGTATCTACATAAATGGTGTTTCGGGGAAAATGGGCACTAATTTATTAAAGCTTTGTGCTAACGATAAAAATATAAAGATTTGTGATGATCTTAATGATGATTCATTAGAGGTAATAATTGATTTTTCACACCCAGACTCCACTTTAAAACTTTTAAAATCTTTACCTACACAAAAAATATCACTAATTATAGGAACTACTGGCTTAAAAGAAGAACATTTTCAATATATTGAAGAAATCTCTAAAGATAAAAGAGTTCTTATAGCTCCAAATCTAAGCAAGGGCATTTCTGTATTTAAAAATACTATTGTGGAATTTATAAAGGCAAATGATAAAGAATTGCACTGCCTTATAGAAGAAACTCATCATGATCAAAAAATTGATTCTCCCTCAGGAACTGCTATTGAATTAAAAAAGATTATTGAATCAAATAATACAAAAAATCTTATTACTGATATTAAAGTAATTTCAAAAAGAACTGGTAAAATTTTTGGAATTCATAAAATTATTTTTTATAAAGGTACTAACAAAATAGAATTTAAGCATGAATCTAAATCAAGAAACATATATTCAGATGGAGCCTTACAGGCAGCGCATTGGATTAAGGGCAAGAAAAAAGGTTTATATTCATTTGAAGATTTTATGAAATCTTAAAATAGCCTTTAACAATGAAGGTTTTTTCTATAGAATACCCAAACTTTTAACACGAAGGTCCCGAACCTGCAAAGTTGGGGTGCTCTTTAAAGAGTTAACTTTGCTTAGGGCTGGAGAATAAACCCTGGAGAAATAAAATGAGTATCGTTTCAGTAAAAGATCTGCTTCATGCAGGCGTTCACTTTGGTCATCAACAAAGATTTTGGAATCCTAAAATGGATCAATATATCTTTGATACAAGAAAAAAAATTAGCATTATTAACCTTGAACTAACTCAAGAGCATCTAAGCGCAGCTGCTTCAAAAGTTGAAGACATATGTTCGAAGGGAAACAAAGTTTTGTTTGTTGGGACCAAAAGGTCTGCTAGCAAAACTATTAAAGAAGAGGCTTCAGCGCTAGGCCTACCTTATGTAAATAAAAGATGGCTTGGCGGAACACTTACTAATTGGAAGACTATTAGAGGCTCAATTAGAAGATTGCATGATATAGAAGAAATGGTTTCCTCAGGAAGAATAGAAAAACTTATAAAAAAAGAGGCTGTTGAAATACAAAAAGAGCATACAAAACTTGAAGCAAGTGTTGGCGGAATTAAAGATATGAAAGGACTTCCTGATGCATTATTTATTATTGATATTAAGCATGAAAAGATCGCAGTTCTAGAAGCCCAAAAAATGGGAATCCCAGTAATCGCATTAGTTGATACAAATTCAGATCCAGATGGCATTGATACTGTAATACCTGGCAATGATGATGCGATTAGGTCTGTAAGACTTGTAACAAGAGTTATTGCTGAAGCGTGTGCAAGAGGAATTGAATCATCAACAGGTTATGCTCCTGTCTCAGATGTTAAATCACCTAAAATAGAAACAATAAAAAAAGAAGAACCTGAAGCTCCTGTAGAAAAAGTCGAAGCTCCTGCGGAAGAAGTTGTGGCTGAAGCTCCTGCGGAAGAAATTGAAACTCCTGCGGAAGAAGTTGTGGCTGAAGCTCCTGTAGAAGAATCTGAGGAATCTGAAAAAGATTCAAAGTAAATCATTAATAATAAAGGATTAGAAAAATGGAAATTAAAGCATCACAAGTCAAAGAATTAAGAGATATGTCTGGTGTCGCCATGATGGAATGTAAGAGAGCTTTGGTTGAGTGCGAAGGAGATCTAGAAAAAGCTTTGGATCTTTTAAGATCTAATAGTTCACTTAAAGCAGAAAAAAAATCTTCTAGAGTAGCCGCTGATGGAGTAATCAGAATAGTCTCAACAGATAGTTACGCAACAATTATTGAAATAAATTCTGAAACTGATTTTGCTGCAAAAGATCCTGGATTTATAGCTTTTGCCGATGATGTTGTAAATTATGTCTCTAATAATAAAGTAGATGATATATCTATGTTTGCATCAACTGAAATAGAAGAAAAGAGGTTAGCTCTAATTCAAAAAATTGGTGAAAACATACAATTGAGAAGAATGGAAACAATCGAATTTGATAATTCAATGTCTGTAGGGTCTTATATGCATTCAGATGGAAAACTAGCAACACTAGTTGTTACCAGTAATTCTGATGATAATCTTGCGAAAGATGTTGCTATGCACGTAGCGGCATCTAACCCTTTATGCAAAACTCCTGATGATATTGATAGCGAAGTTCTTGAAAGAGAAAAAGCTATTTTTGAGGTTCAAGCTAAAGAGTCAGGAAAAGATGACGCAATTATGAGCAAGATGGTAGAAGGAAAGGTTAGAAAGTTTCTTGCAGAGGTATCTTTAACCTCTCAAGCTTTTATTAAAGATCCTGATATGACTGTTGGAAAACTTCTTTCAGACAATGGAGCAGATGTTACCGGGTATGTTAGATTTAAAGTTGGTGAAGGAATTGAAGTTGAAACTAAAAGTTTTGCAGATGAGGTTGCTGATCAATTAAAATAATTCAATGTCCAATCTAAAACATAAACGCCTTCTTGTTAAATTCAGTGGCGAATCTGTTGCTGGTGATGATGAGCATGGAATCGATCCCAAGATTCTTGATGCAATGGCTAAATCTATAAAAGAGTGTAAAGAAATAGATGCTGAAATAGGTATTGTTATTGGTGGAGGCAACTTATTTCGAGGAGAGAAGCTAAATCAAGCTGGAATGGATAGAGTTGCAGGTGATCATATGGGTATGTTAGCAACAGTAATGAATGGTATTGCTTTTAGAGATGCTCTCGAAAGAGCAGGCATTAAAACAAGAGTAATGTCTGCTATTCCTATAGCAGGATTAGTAGAGCATTATGACAGAAGGTTAGCAATTCAACTTCTAAGCGATGGATATGTTGTAATATTTACTGCTGGGACTGGAAATCCATTTTTTACCACAGATACAGCTGGTTGCTTGAGAGCAGTTGAGATTCAAGCTGATTTAATGTTAAAAGCAACACGAGTTGATGGAGTATATTCAGATGACCCTGAAATTAATCCAGAAGCGAAATTCCATCCAGTTCTGTCTTTTGACGAAGCTATTTCTAAAAATTTAAAAGTTATGGACGCAACAGCTCTAACTTTAGCTCGAGATCACAAACTACCTATCAATGTTTTTAATGTTTCAAAAGAACATGCTCTTAAAGATATTATTTGCGGAGAACATATTGGTACAATAATATCTTAATATGAACACAATACTTGAATCACTTAAAGAAAGAATGGAGAAATCCATAGAATCTCTTAGATCAGCATTTAATAAAATTAGAACCGGCCGAGCAAATCCTGCAATACTTGATGATGTTAAAATTGATTATTATGGAAATTTAACTCCTTTAAATCAAACATCTAATATTTCTGTTGAAGAAAATAGAACCTTAGTTATCTCTCCATGGGATAAAAATTTAATGCCTGAAATTGAAAAAGCCATAACTTCATCTGACTTGGGTTTAAATCCAAGCTCATCTGGTGATCTGATAAGAGTCACTATGCCAACTCTTACTGAAGAAACAAGACAGGGCTATATCAAACAAGCAAGAAGTGAGGCTGAAAATTCACGAATATCAATTAGAAATATCCGAAGAGATGCAAATAATCAAGTTAAAGATATGCAGTCAGCAGGTGAAATATCTGAGGATGATATGAGACGTTCAGAAGACCTAATTCAAAAAGAAACTGATACTTATATATCAATTGTAGATTCAGAATTAAAAAATAAAGAATCTGATCTCCTAGAAATATAAGTCGACCATCATGGGTCTACCCAAATCAGACAAAAATCAAAACTCTATAAAGAATGTTGCCATTATTATGGATGGAAATGGAAGATGGGCTAAAAGCAATAAATTAAAAATAACTCAAGGGCATGAAAAAGGTGTTGGCGTTGTTAAAGATATCGTAGAGGAATGTGTTACACAAAATATAAATACGCTAACAATCTATGCATTTAGCTCTGAAAATTGGTCTAGGCCTAAAAATGAAATTGATGGCATTAAAGCTTTAATTGTTAAAGCTATCTCTGATCAAGTACCAGAACTAATTGATCAAAGAGTTAAGTTAAATTTTTTTGGAAATATAGAAGATTTTGGTTCAAAAATAATTGACAAGATTAATAAAGCCCAAAATGATACTTCTTTAAGTAATCCATCTTTAGAGCTAAATGTTGCATTAGGTTATGGGGGTAGGAATGACATTGTAAATACCACCAAGTTATTAGCAAAAAAAGTTCATAATAAAGAAATAAATATAAAAGACATTAATGAAGATATTTTTTCACAACTCTCATTAGTTCCTGTCGATAATATAGATCTTGTTATTAGGACAGGTGGAGATAAAAGACTTAGTAATTTTTTATTATTCCAAATAGCATATGCTGAAATAATGTTTATTGAAAAATTATGGCCAGATTTTACTAAAGAAGATTTTATTTCTTGCCTAGAGTCTTTTAAAAATGTGGAGAGAAGATTTGGAAAAAGAATTTAATACAACATTTATGAACCGATCTATTACCGGTTTAATGATGGTTATACCTTTTTTTAGTTTAATTTATTTTGCTAATAGCTTTCTTACAAATATAGTAATTACAGTAATTTCAATATTAATTTTTTTAGAGTGGAGAGGGTTAGCCAAAGAAAGAAATCTAACAGTTGATTTACTATTTATTATTTTCTTTATATTGGGGTATATAGTTTTTCAAGAATATTTTTTATTCTTTTTTGTATCTCTTTTAGCTGTTTTTTGGTTTATTTTTTCAATATTTTTATTTAGAAATAAGTTAGAACTTATTAGTTCCATACATTTTGACAATAATGCCCTTAGACTTTTAGTAATAGCGGGGTTTTATTCTAGCTTATTGCTACTTGTCCAAACCATTGAAATAAATCACCTTTTAGTTTTTATAATTATAGTAAATACTTCATTGGCTGACATTTGTGCATATTTAGTAGGCTCTCGCTTTGGTAAAACTCCTTTATTAAAAAATATTAGTCCTAATAAAACTTTTGAGGGCTTTGTGGGAGGCATAGCTGCATCATTATCATTTGGATTACTAATGTATTATGTATATCAACTACCAATATCTATGGTCCCTATAATAATTTTTTCATCTCTCTATGCATTTGTTGGAGATTATTTTATGAGTTACTTAAAGAGGAAAAGTAACCTGAAAGATACTGGTTCAATTCTTCCTGGGCATGGCGGCATTTTAGACAGGATTGATTCACATTTGTCTGCTACAACAATATTTACTTTCTTATTTTTATTAATCCAAACCATAGGCATTTAAATGAAAAATATTCTTTTGTTGGGTGCAACTGGAAGTATTGGCGATAGCGTTCTTAATGTTATAAGACAAAATAAAAGCACGCTAAATTTATTTGGAATCGCAGTTGGAAAGAATATTAAGAAAACAGAAAGCATTATCAAAACATTTTTACCCAAACATATTTTTGTAGATGATGTTAAAGCTTATGATGAAATTTCTTCTTTTCATCCAGATAAAAATATCTTAAATTCAGATCAAGAATTATTGAATTTAATTTCTGATGATAAAGTTGATATTGTCATATCTGCAATAGTTGGATTTGCTGGTCTCAAAGCAAGCTTAATGGCGGTTAATGCAGGTAAAACAGTATTGATTGCCAATAAAGAAAGCATTGTTGCAGCAGGGGATATACTTATGCCTTTAGCAAGATCTAAAGGTTCAATAATTATCCCGATTGATAGCGAACATAATGCAATATTTCAATGCCTCCCAGAAGATAAAACTACCAAAGATGTTGATAAAATTACAATAACTGCTTCTGGAGGTCCTTTTATAAATATACCTCTTTCAAAACTATCTGACATATCTCCTAAAGATGCTCTTAAGCATCCAAATTGGGAAATGGGGTCTAAGGTATCTATTGATTCTGCAACTTTAGTAAATAAATGCTTGGAATTAATAGAAGCTAGATACCTTTTTGATTTAAATGAAAAGTTTTTTGATTTAGTTATTCATCCTCAAAGCATTGTTCATTCAATAGTTACATATAAAGATGGTTCAAGTATCTCACAGATGAGCAATCCAAATATGGAAGTTCCAATTGCTAATGCATTAGGTGATTCTAGTAAAGTACCAATTGAATATTCAAAATTAGATTTCAATAATCTTAATCTTTCATTTCAAGAATTCCCTTCAGATAGATCCAAACTCCAAAATCTAGCTAGAGAGGTTTGCAATACTGGTGGCTCTTCTGGTCTGATTTTCAATGCAGCAAATGAGATAGCTGTTGAATATTTCCTAAAAAAAGAGCTTAAATTCTCTCAAATTTATGATGTTATTTATAGAACTTTTGATTTAATGCCCTTGTCTAATCCTCAAGATATAGAAACTTTAAATGAATTAAACAATGAAGCACGCATCAAGGCTAAGAAGGTGATAAAATCGATAACTTAAAATTAGCAATATGAATTATTTAATAGATACATTAGTCTACGCAGGAGCATTTATAGCTTTGCTATTTGTATTGGTGGTTATTCATGAATGTGGTCATTACTTTGTAGCTAGATATTTTGGTGTTCATTGTCCTAGGTTCTCATTTGGTATGGGACCTGTTATTTATAAAAAAATAGATAAACATGGAACTGAATTTGCTTTGTCTGCTTTTCCTTTAGGTGGATATGTTTCAATGATTACTAAGAAAATGTTTGAAGTAGATCCCGAGCTAAAAAAAGAATTTACAGAAGATCAGCTTGATAAAACGTTTGATACTAAGCCTAAACTTCAAAGAGCTGCAATAATGCTAGCTGGACCAGTTGCTAACTTTCTTTTATCTATTCTAATATTTTCTTTTATTTTTTCGAGCACACCAGACCCTCAATCAACTCTTGTAGTGAATGAGATTGATGATTCTTCAATGTTTCAAATTGGCGATCAAATTATTTCAATAGACGGAGTAAAAGTTTCAGAAAGAAAAGACATAAGTTTGGAATTGCTTTCAAAGGCAGGAATGACAGGTGAGCTATTTATAGAGGTTCTCTCAAAAGATTCAAGTTCAACAAAAGAGATATCATTGAATGTCGATAACTTTTTAACAGATAGCGAACAACAACAAAATCCAGTAAATGCATTAAATATATCAGTGCAAACAAGAATGCTCCCTATAATTGGAAGTTTGATTGATAAAGGTGCTGCAGATAAAGGCGGGTTAAAAGAAAATGATAGGATATTAGCCATTAATAACTCAAGCATATCTTATGCATCCGAAATAGTAGCTGTTTTAAATAATTTAACTGGTAATTCAGCTGATATCCAAGTATTAAGAAACAATAAAACTATAATTTTTCCTGTAGAACTTACTTCAGTTGTTGATAGTTTAGGTAATGAATCAAAATTATTAGGAATTGGATTTGGTCTCCAAAGAACTTTTATTGAATCCATAATTAAGGGAGCAAAAGAGACTTACAATTTAAGTATAAAGACGCTTCAATTTATTGGAAAGATGTTTACAGGAAACATGGGTACTGAGAATCTTTCTGGTCCAATTGGTATTGCTAAAATGGCAGGAGATACGGCTCAAGCAGGGATACTGCCCTTTATGTATTTAATGGCATTATTAAGCATCAGTTTAGGAGTATTGAATTTATTACCCATACCAGCTCTTGATGGAGGTCAATTAACCCTTCTTGGAGTTGAAGCAATTAGAGGCTCACCTCTACCTGATAAAGTAGAAAATTTTGTATATGCTACAGGCACCGTGATGATACTATTCTTAATGGTATTTGCTGTATTTAATGATGTAGCAAGATTTTAATAAGGAATGACATTGAAAAAATTACTTTTACTTATAATATCTCTTAGTTTTATAAATGTAGTAACAGCATTTGATGATTTCGTTATTAATGATATAAGAATAGTAGGTCTGCAAAGAGTATCTACAGGCAGTATATTTAATGTAATACCAGTTAGCGTAGGTGACAGAGTTGACAAGAGAAAAGTTGGAGATATTACAAGAGCCCTATTTGCTACAGAGCAATTCGATGATATTCAAATCGGCAAGGAATTAAGCACTCTTATAATTACGGTTCAAGAAAGACCCTCTATATCTGCAATCAATATTTCAGGAAACAAAGCTCTTAAAACAGAACAATTACTCGAAAGTTTGAATGGTGTCGAAATTGCTGAGGGTAAAGTTTACAAAAGATCTACTTTAGAAAAAATGAAATCTGAATTGGTAAGGTCTTATGCTTCTCAAGGAAGATATGGAGCTAGTGTTGAAGTTGATGAAATCAACAAACCAAGAAATAGAGTAGAAGTTGGAATAGTTGTTGATGAGGGTGAAAGCGCAACTATTGAGAGTATTAATATTTTAGGTAACAAATTATTTACCGATGACGAACTTTTACGAAGTTTTGAACTAGGAGAAGGAAGCATATTATCTTTTTTAACGAGTGATAATCAGTATTCTAGAGAAAAACTACAAGGGGACATTGAAAACCTCGAGTCATATTATCTAGATAGAGGTTATTTAAAGTTTTCATTAGAATCTACTCAGGTTAGCTTAACAAGAGACAGAAAAGGAATACATATTACTTTTGGCTTGATAGAAGGAGATCAATATACTGTAAGTGAAGTCAGTGTTATTGGAAATATCCCTATAAAAGCAGAAGCCTATGAAACTGTTATTCAATCTCAAAAAAATAAGGTTTATTCCCAAGCAGCTATAACTGCTATTGAAGAATTTTTTACTACGGTTCTAGGAAATGAAGGTTATGCATTTGCTGAAGTAAAAGGAAGTCCTGAAATAAATGAAGATACCCAAGAGGTAGATTTAGTTTTTGCCGTAAATGCAGGGAAGCGAACATATACAAGAAAAATAATTTTTGCTGGTAATCAAATAACCCAAGATGAAGTTTTAAGAAGAGAGATGAGACAATTTGAAGGCGCTCCAACATCAGACGAAAGAATCCAAAACTCTAAAGTTCGACTAGAGAGATTGGGTTATTTCAAAGATGTGACCGTTGAAACTATTCCAGTTCCTGGAACTGATGATCAGGTAGATGCGGTATATCAAGTTGAAGAGGAAACAACTGGTCAAATAGGTGGAAATGTTGGTTATAGTGATTTTGGTTTGATGCTTGGCTTTAATCTTAATGAAAGGAACTTTCTTGGAAGCGGAAATACTGTAGGAGTTTCAATAAACAAGAGCGTTTATCAAGAGTCATATAATCTTTCATTTTTTGATCCTTATTACACCATGGATGGTGTTAGCAGAGGCTATAACGCATATTTTAGAGAAACTGATTACGGCGAATTTAATATAGCAAATTACTTAACTAATTCAGCTGGAGTCGGTTTACAATTTGGTTACCCCATATCAGATACACAAAGAGTAGGCTTAAACATAACCTATGATAAAACTGATATTGATTCTGGAACTCTTCCAGCTAGAGAGATATCTGATTTCTTAACCTCAGAAGGTAATATCTTTGAAACATTAAGCGTTCAAGCTGTATGGTCAAGAGTTACTCTTAATCGTGGAATGTTTCCCACGCAAGGATCATCAACAGATTTAATGCTAATGGCAGCACTACCTTTTAGTGATATTCAATACGCTAGATTTAATGTTCGACAAAAGTATTACAAACCTTTAGGCATATATGACCTTGTCTTTGGATTTAATGGTGAGCTTGGTTATATGGATGTTTATGGTGATACAAAAAGTACACCATTTTTTCAAAATTTTTATGCTGGAGGACCTAGATCACTTAGAGGTTTTGAATCAAATACACTTGGGCCAAGAAGCACACAAGCGCCATGTTATGAATATGATCCTGTAAATGACTTATGTCCAGCTTTAAGGGATACAGACTTTGATGGAGAGCCTGATTCACCAGCATATAATCCATATCTATTTAGCAATAGAGATCAACCTATTGGAGGAAATGTTAAAGTTGAAGGAAGTTTCCAATTAATATTTAAACTTCCGATGATTGAAGATCAAAGGTCTATGCGATCTGCTTTTTTCTTTGATTTTGGTAATGTTTTTTCAACTGACTGCAAAGATTATCAAATTAATTGTTATGAACCAGATCTTGAAGAATTAAGATATTCTTATGGTGTGGGAGTTACATGGATAACAGGATTTGGACCAATGAGTTTTGCAATTGCAAAACCTTCTAATGCTGGACCATTTGAAAGAACTGAGCAATTCCAGTTTACAATTGGAAATGTTTTTTAAATGATAATTTCATGCTTTTTGCATAAATTAGTATAAAATACATCAACTTATTAAGGGGTAATTATGAAAAATTTAAATAAACTATTTTTAGCTGCATTCTTATTAATATCTGTGCCTTCATATGCTAGTGATGGTATGGCAGTTATTGATATGAGAGTTGCTGTTTTATCAACACAACAAGCACAAGATACTTTCAAGGCATTAGAAGAGGACGCTGATTATGCTGCTAAAGTAGAGCAAGCACAGACGCTTCAGGCAGATAGGCAAGCTTTAGCAGAAACCCTTCAAAAAGATGGAGAGACAATGTCTCAAGAAGAGGTAGCGAGCGCTCAAAAATCTATTCAAGATAAATCTCAGGAGCTTGAGTTTATTGTTGGCCAAATCCAAGCAAAGCAAAACGAAACAGCTGAAAAGATTTTTAGAGACATGAATCCTTCATTACAAAAAATTCTTTCAGAGCTTCTTGCTGCTAAGCAATTAAAAGTTTTATTAGCTAGAGATACTGCTATTTTTGCAGATCCAGCACTAGATATAACAGATGATGTTACTTCTATGCTTGATGTTGCAGCTTCTGGGGCGAATGAATAAACTCACTTGTGAGCCAGAAAAAAAAATCTTTTACTCTTAAAGAACTTTCAAAAATAATTGATGCTTCAGTTACTGGTGATGAGAATATCATCATCAGTAATATTGCTACTATTGAAGAAGCAAACACTAAGTCAATTACATTTCTATCAAATAAAAAATATACCAAGTTTTTAAACACCACTCAGGCTGCTGCGGTAATAGTGAATTCTAATATTGAGACCAATTCATCTATAAATCTTCTAAAATGTTCTGATCCTTATTTAGCCTATGCTAAGATTTCATCACTATTTATAAATAAAGAGAATAAATTGGAGACACCGTCTATACATAAAAGTGCCAACATATCTTCTTCTGCAGAAGTTTCTAAGTTAGCTACTATTTCCGCAAATGTTATTCTCGAAGAGAATGTTGTTATTGAAGAGGGTGTTTATGTAGGCCCAAACTCTTTTATCGGCGCTAATTGTCATTTAAAGAAGGGAAGTAGCATAAGTGCAAATTGTTCATTAGTCCAAGATGTTATTTTAGGTGAGCATTCAAGCGTTCACTTTGGATCAGTTTTAGGAAGTGATGGCTTTGGTTATGCCCCATCAAAAAACGGATATCAAAAGATAGAACAATTAGGTAATTTAATTATCGGGGATAATGTAGAGATTGGTTCAAGTTGCACTATTGACAGGGGTGCTTTAGGGGATACTAAAATCGGCAATGGTGTGAAGTTAGATAATCAAATTCATATTGCTCACAATGTCTCTATTGGAGAAAACTCTGCAATAGCAGCTTGCTGCGCCATTGCTGGGTCAACATCAATAGGAAAAAATTTACAAATGGGCGGGCTTTCAGGAATACTCGGGCATCTATCTATTTGTGATGATGTTTTAATAGGTGCACATACACTTGTGACTAAAAATATAGATAATCCTGGAAATTATGTAGGTATAATGCCGACACAAGAACAAAATGATTGGGCTAAATCATCAATTTTTATTAAAAAAAGAGGGTAGTTATTTGTCAGGCATACATGATGATATTTTAAAATATCTTCCTCACAGAGATCCCTTTTTATTTGTAGATGAGGTATTAGATATCAATAAAGGATCTGACATTCATGCCATTAAGAGGCTTTCAGGAGAGGAAGATTACTTTCGAGGACATTTCCCAAATAATCCAGTAATGCCTGGTGTAATTATTATTGAAGCCTTAGCACAAGCATCCGGAATATTAGGCTTTCAAACTATGAATAAAACGCCTGACGAGGGCTCTATATATGTCTTTGCTGGAGTAGATAAAGTTAGATTTAGAAGAAGAGTTGGTCCAGGAGATGACATACACCTATATAGTAAAATTCTAAATGAAAAAAGAGGAATTTGGAAATTTGAATGTAGAGCAGAAGTAGATAATGAAACAGTATGTTCTGCAACCATACTATGCGCAGATAGAGCNAACTAAATGGCAATTCATCCTACATCAATCATTCATGAATCTGCTAAGGTTCATGATTCTGTAGAAATAGGACCCTTTTGTTTCATTGGCGAAGATGTAGTAATTGACGAAGGCAATATGCTTCTAAGTCATGTAGTAATTAAAGGACCAACAACAATAGGTAAAAATAACAGTTTTTATCAATTTTCTGTAATTGGCGAAGGCACACCTGATAAAAAATACAAAGGTGAAAAAACAACTTTATCAATTGGCGACAATAATATATTTCGAGAAGGGGTGACTATTCACAGGGGAACAATCCAAGACAAATCAACAACAATTATTGGTAGTAATAATTTGTTAATGGCATATTCTCATGTGGCCCATGATTCCGTTTTAGGCAATAATAATGTTTTTGCTAACCATGCTGGTATTGCAGGTCATGTTAGCGTTGGCAACTTCGTAACAATAGGCGCTTTAACTACCATTCATCAATTTTGTAAAATAGGAGATTATTCATTCATAGGCATGAATACATCTATTACCATGGACATACCTGCATATATAAAAGTTGCTGCTGATCCTGCGAGAGTAATTGGCCTTAATACAGTTGGAATGTCTAGAAATAATTTTTCTGATGATTCAATCACAATAATTAAAAAAGCCTATAAATTAATTTATAGGAAAGGTTTTAAGCTTGAAGATGCATTAAAAAAAATAGATAGACTAGAAAAACCAGCTAGACCCGAGCTTCAAGCATTTATTGATTCCATCAAATCCTCAGAAAGAGGCCTCTTAAGGTAAGTGTCCACTAAGCAAGATATAAAAATAGGCATCGTAATTGGAGAACATTCAGGCGATATACTAGGTTCAAAAATTATTGAATCTCTTAAAAAAGAATTTAATGTCAGCCTCGTAGGTGTTGGAGGCCCTTTAACTGAAAACCATGGCTTAGAGTCTATTTTTAATTTTAAGGATCTTCATATAATGGGTCTTATAGAACCTATTTTAAATATACGAAAACTCTTAAAACATAGAAAATTAATTATAAAAACCTTTAAGAAAGAAAAAATTGATTTTTTTATTGGGGTAGATTCTCCAGATTTCAATATACCAATCCATAAAGCTTGCAAAAAAGAGGGTTCTATAAAAACTATTCAACTTGTTAGTCCATCTGTTTGGGGTTGGAGGCAAGGAAGATTAAAGAATATTAAAAAGTATATTGATTTAACCTTGTGCCTTTTTAGGTTTGAGCATGATTTCTACATTGATCAAAAAATTTCTAGTTTTCTTCTGGGGCATCCATTATCTGAAATAGACATCAAAGATAGTAATTATGTCCGATCAAAATATAATCTTGATAACAATAAACAGTATCTAGCTATTCTTCCAGGAAGCAGAGCATCTGAGATATCAAATATGATGCCAACATATATCGCTTTTATGGAAAAGCTTTATACCAATAAATCAGACTTTCATTTTTTAATTCCAGCTGCAGATAATTTAATAAAAGAAAAGATTGAAAGCTTTACTAAAAATAGAGACCTTCCTATCACTATATCAATAGGAGCTGCTAGAGATTTTTTGAGTGTATCTAAATGTTCTATTGTTACATCAGGAACAGCAACACTAGAGGCCGCCGTTTTAGGTGCGCCGCCAATTATTTGTTATAAAACTAATAACTTCAATTATTTTATTATTTCCAGAATGTTGAAAACTAAATTAATAGGATTACCCAATCTATTGCTATCTAAAAAAATATTCCCAGAATTGGTCCAGTCTGATTGCACACCTGAAAATATTTATAATTCATTCCAATCAATAATTTATTCTAATAAAATTCAGGATGAAATTGAAGGTCAAGAATCATCTTGAAGGAAAAGGTTTTGATGCTGCAGCAAAAGCAATACACCAGACTTCTTAGCAATGCTAGTTGCAGGTGTTGATGAGGTAGGTCGAGGTTGTTTAGCAGGCCCAGTTATGGCTGCTGCTGTAATTTTAAAAGAACCAATTAGAGGTTTATGCGATTCTAAAAATCTATCTGCTAAAAAAAGAGAAATTCTTGCAGAAGAAATAAAACTAAAATCTTACTATGCATATGGCATAGCAACCCCTCAAGAAATTGATAGAATTAATATTCTTCAGGCATCTTTGCTTGCTATGAAAAGAGCCATCATCAAGTTATCAGTTAAACCTCAGAGAATTTTAATAGATGGCTTGCATAAACCAGACATTAATTTTGATATGGAGGCTATAATTAAAGGAGACTCATTTGTTGATGAGATTAGTGCCGCTTCTATAATAGCTAAAGTTAAGAGAGATAAATATATGACAAAAATTGATGCAAAATATCCAGGCTATTGCTTCAAAGAACATAAAGGATATGGAACTAAATTGCATTTTAAAATGCTAAAAGAAATTGGTGCTTCTGACATACACAGAATCACATTTAAAGGGGTCATTTCTTGATAGAATCTTTTTCACATCTAAGGATTGCCTCTGAATATAGTATTTCACATGGCTTAATAACAATTGATCAAATTGTTGATCAGGCTGCAAAAAATAATATGCCCTCGGTAGCATTAACAGATCATCTTAATATGTTTGGGCTCGTGAAGTTTTTTCTCAAAGCAGAAAAGAAAGGTATTAAACCAATTTCTGGTTCATCTATTAGAGTTTTATTTGAAGGNGAAGACTTTGCTCATGAATTACTGTGTCTTGCCAAGAACAACAATGGACATAAAAACNTAATGAAGGCTTTATCTCAATCACACAGTAATACTAATTTCTCAACTCCAATAATAACTTTTGAGGAGCTATGTTCTTTTAAAAAAGATATTAAAGTTATTTCAGGGGGAAAATCTAGCCATATCTTTGATTTATTAAAAAGAGGAAAAGTTGAAGATACAAACTCTAAACTTAAATTATTTCAGAGTGTTTTCGATGAAGATTTTATTCTAGAAGTTCAAAAAACTAACAGACCAGATGAATTGGATTATATTGAAAAAGTTNTACCATTAGCGTCATCAAATGGCATCCCTGTTATAGCAACAAATGATGTAATTTTTTCAAATAAAGAGGATTATGATATCCATGAGACTAAAGTTTGTATTAATACTGGAAAAACATTAAATGATCCAAATAGAGAAAAGAATTTTTCTGATGAACAGTTTTTTAAGTCTCAGCAACAAATGTTTGACTTGTTTAAAGATAATGAAGAATTTTTGTCAAATACTACAGAAATTGCAAAGCAGTGCAATGTTTCATTTGAATCAAAAGGATATTTCTTACCTGAATATCCAGTACCAAAAAATCATGATTTTAATAGTTACCTAAAAGATCTTTCTTTTAAAAATTTAGACAAAATAACTACTATTTTTTCTGAAGCTAAGAAAAATCTTTACAAAGAAAGACTTGATTATGAGCTCACCCAAATTAGTTCAATGGGCTTCTCAAGCTATTTCCTAATAGTTTATGATTTTATAGAGTGGTCAAAAAATAACGAAGTTCCAGTAGGCCCCGGAAGAGGTTCAGGGGCTGGCTCTTTAGTTGCATATGCTTTAGGAATAACAGCACTTGATCCAATAGAACATGGCCTACTTTTTGAACGCTTTCTGAATCCAGAAAGAATCTCTATGCCAGATTTTGATATAGACTTTTGTACAGAAAAAAGAGATTCAGTAATTGAGTATGTTAGCTCTAAATATGGCTCTGAGGCTGTATCTCAAATAGTAACATTTGGCACTATGGCAGCAAGAGCTGTAGTTAAAGATGTTACAAGAGCACTTGGTAAGCCATACGGTTTAGGTGAAAGAATTTCAAAAATGATACCTTTTGTTCCTGGCATGACATTAGATAGAGCTATCAAAGAACAACCTATATTTAAACAAGCCATTAAAGATGATCCTGAAGTCTCTGAAGTTTTAGATCTAGCATTTAAGCTTGAGGGTATTGCAAGGAATGTTGGAAAGCATGCTGGTGGTATTGTAATTGCACCAGGGGCTTTATCTGATTTTTGCCCTACATACCTTGATAGGCAGTCTTCAGCATTAATGACTCAATATGATAAAGATGACGTAGAAAAGATAGGCCTAGTGAAATTTGATTTTCTAGGTTTACGAACTCTGACAGTAATTGATTGGGCAACTAAATCAATAAATAATTTTTTAGATCATCAAAACAAACAACCGTTAGATTTAAATTCAATTAAATTAGATGATCCTAAAGTTTTTGAACTGTTATCATCTGGAAAAACGATGGCTGTATTTCAACTAGAGTCCTCTGGAATGAGGGACTTAATTAAAAGACTTAAACCGACAAAATTTGAAGAAATTACAGCATTACTTGCTTTATATAGACCTGGCCCTTTAGATTCTGGAATGCATGATCAATTTGTTGATAGAAAGCATGGGAAATTGCCAGTTACTTACCCGCATGAAATGCTTGAACCAGTATTGTCAGAGACTTATGGAGTTATTTTATACCAGGAACAAGTTATGCAAGCTGCTCAAGTTTTAGCAGGATTTTCTTTAGGCCAAGCTGATATCTTAAGAAGAGCAATGGGAAAAAAAGATGTTGCTGAAATGGAAAAACAAAGAGAAATATTTGTAGAAGGTTGTAACAAAAAAGATATTAAAAAAGCAACAGCTGAAAAAATATTTGATCTAATTGAAAAATTTGCTGGTTACGGATTCAATAAATCACATTCTGCAGCATATGCACTTCTTTCATACCAAACTGCTTATCTTAAAACTTATTTTCCTGAACATTTTATGGCAGCTGTTCTTTCAACTGAATTAGGAAATACTGATAAGATCTACGCTCTCACAGAAGAATGCAAAAAACTAGGCATCACAGTCCTGAAACCAAATATCCTAACTAGCCAAAGGAAGTTTGTTGTTAATAAAAATAATGAAATTGAGTATGGCTTAGGTGGAATAAAAGGAGTTGCCGATTCTTTCATAACACATGTAAGTAAAGTAAGAAAATCTCATAAATTTAAAGATTTGTGGGACTTTACAAGGAACATAGACATAAAACTAGGAGGAAAAAAATCCCTTGAAGCTTTATCTTTTGCAGGCGCTTTCGACTCAATTGCACCTACAAGAAGTATAGCAATTGCATGTATCAGCGACATGTTACAAGATGGCGGAAAAGCTATTACATCTTCAGCAAATTCAGGAGACTTATTTTCAACAATTGATATTGATTTTAATCCTTATGAAAAATACACAAATACTGAAGATTTAAATTTAGTTGATAAGTTGAACCTAGAAAAAAAATCTCTTGGATATTATTTATCTGGACATCCTGTTAGAGCAATAAAAGAAAATATCACTCCATTAAGATCACATGAAATAAGCTCTTTAAAAATAGATACAAAAAAAGCTCGTTTAGTTTGCTTGATTAATTCTGTAAGACAAATAAAAGATAATAGAAATAAACCCCTAACTTTTATTAACTTTGATGATGGAACAGGCGCAATGGATGGAATAATAACCAGTGATGTTTTGGAGAATTGTCACTCTATTTTAAAAGAAAGTTCAATCTTGGTTTTAAAAGGAGCTATTGAGATTGATGATTATAGATCTAAAGAGTTTGGTGAAACTATGTTTAGAATGAGGCTTAAAGAAGTTAGCATGATTGAGGATGAGCTATTATTAAGAATTAACTCAATAATTATTAGTGCTGACAATAGCTCTAAAGAGTCTCTAGAAAAACTAACAAAGAATCTTTCAAGTGTTCCAAAAGAAGTTTGGGGCAGTGGTAATTGTTCTATTAAGTTAAAAGTCTTTAATCAAGAATCTGAAGCCATAATAGAACTTGGAGAAGACTATCTTCTAAAACCTTCACAAGAAAACTTAAATATATTAAGAGGAATATTTGGAAGTAATTCTATTAAAATATAATCTATGAATAATTCATTTCTTGATTTCGAAAAACCTATTGCAGATATACACGATAAGATTCAAGCCTTGAGAGAAATTGTTAATGAAAGCCCGGAATTACTTCCTCAGATTGCTAAATTAGAAGAAGAGGAAAAGTTAATTACCAAAAAAATCTATTCCAAGCTTTCGATATGGCAAACTGTTCAGGTTGCTAGGCACCCAAAAAGACCACATACAAGTGATTACATTCATCGAATATTTTCAGATTTTGATGAATTGCATGGAGATAGAATGTTTGGGGATGATTCATCTCTTATAGGAGGAATTGGATACCTTGATAAAAAACCGGTTGTTATTATTGGTCATGAAAAGGGAAGAGATACTGAAGAAAAAGTTAAAAGGAACTTTGGAATGCCTCAGCCAGAGGGCTACAGAAAAGCAAAAAGATTAATGGAATTAGCTGAACACTTCTCTTTGCCATTAGTAACATTTATTGATACATCTGGTGCATATCCTGGTATAGAGGGAGAAGAAAGAGGTCAAAGTGAGGCTATAGCTAAAAATCTTGCTTTAATGTCTGAATTAAAAACACCAATCATTGTAGTTGTTACTGGTGAAGGTGGTTCTGGAGGAGCTCTGGCATTAGGCGTAGGAGATCACGTCTCCATGCTTGAGTATGCAACTTATTCAGTTGCTTCACCTGAGGCATGTTCATCTATAGTATGGCGAACTTCAGAGCATGCTGCCGAGGCTGCCGAGGCTATGAAAGTAAATGCAAAAGAATTAATAAAAATCAGAGTAATTGATGAAATTATAAATGAACCATCTGGAGGAGCGCACAGAAACTATGAGGCAATGGCTAGCTTCTATAAAATCATCATTAATTATTAATCTTCAAAAATATAGCTCTTTGAATACAGATGATCTTTTGGATAAACGTTATCAAAGATTATTAAATATTGGAAAATAAATTGGTTGATTTAGAAGTAATTTCCAATTTTATAAATAAAAAAAATTGTGTTTATGTAGCTTTCAGTGGTGGAGTAGATTCAACAGCATTATTGTATGCATGCTCGTTACTTAAAAAAAATGGAGAGCTAGATAATCTTAAAGCAATTCATATAAATCATAATTTATCTGTAAATGCACAAATATGGCAAAACCATTGTAAAAAAATTTGTAAAAAATTAGATATTGAATTGATCATTGAAAATATAATCATCAAGACTAATAAAGATGGTCTCGAGGCTGCTGCAAGAAAGGGCAGGTATGATGTATTTTCTAAGATTATTAAAACAGATGAGCAATTATTGCTTGCACATCATGCTGATGATGTAGCTGAAACAATATTATTCAGGTTATTTAGAGGTACTGGATTTGACGGTTTACAAGGCCCAAAACCAAAACGAAAGATTGGAGAGGGTAATTTAATTAGACCTTTACTAAAATTTTCAAAAATAGATCTCCTAGATTTTATTAAAAAAAATAAAGTGAGTTATATTGAGGATGAATCAAACAAAGAGTCAAATCAAGATAGAAACTACATTAGAAATACTATCATGCCCTTAGTAAACAAAAGATGGAAAGACTCTGAAAAAAGAATTCAACTTACTTCAGAGATTGTTCAAGAAAAACAAGAAATATTTAATAATTTATTTGCGGAAAAATTTTCCAAAATTATCATTAATAACCTTATCCCAATAAAAGAATTAAAGGGTTTAAAAGAAAATGAAGCTAAAGAACTTCTAAGATACTTAATTAAAATCAATAATATTGCTATGCCTAGTAAAAAGGTCTTAGATGAAATTATGAAGACTTTTTATAAATCAAATCCATCTAAATTGGCTATAGTAAAGTGGTCAAGATCAGATAAAGAGCAAAAAGGTGGAGTCATAAGTTTTGAGCAAGATTTTATTGAAATAGATGGCATCGAATATTCTGGTGTAATTAGAATTTACCAGAGATAAACATTTACATATAATAATTTGTAAAAATTAGGAAAGAGTATGGACTTTGAAACAATTAAATTAAAAAAAATTAATCGAATAGGCACTATTACTTTAAACAGACCCAAGGTATTAAATGCTTTCAATGAACAGCTTGTATGGGATTTGCAAGAAGCCACCAGGAATCTTAGAGAGGATGATGATGTTAGAGTTGTAATTATAACTGGAGCAGGCAAAGGCTTTACTGCCGGAGCAGACTTAACTGAAAGAACATCAACATGGACTAGTACTAAAGATTCTCTAAATAGAGGATTCTTACCAACTTTTAAAAACATAATTGAGATGCCAAAACCAGTAATAGGATCAATTAATGGCCCTGCAGCAGGTATTGGCGCTGCAATTGCAATGGCATGTGACTTAAGAATTATGTCTGATGATGCATACATTTTATCTGTCTTTAGCAATATTGCCATCGTTCCGGATGGAGGTCTTTCATGGCTATTAACCCGATATTTGGGTTATACAAAAGCTTTTGAATATGCAATTGAAGCTAAAAAAATAATGGCAGAAGAATGCATTCATTTTGGAATTGCAAATAAAAAAGTTCCACTAGAAGATTTAGAATCAGAAACAATTATTTGGGCAGAAAGACTCGCTAAAAGATCTCCTCAATCTTTATCAAATACTAAGAAAATTATGAGAAATGCTCTAGAAAAATCATATTTAGAAACTTATGCAGAAGAGGCTGAGATCCAGAATGAGATTTTTGGTAATGAGCAAAATAGAGAAGCTATAAAAGCTTTCTTTGAAAAAAGAGAGCCAAACTTTGATTAATCTTCTAGTAATTTACTTAAACCAACAATAATAGCTTCAAAAGATGCTCTAGTGGTGTTTGGATTAATTCCAACTCCCCAGCTAGTATGCCATCTTTTTCTAGTTCAATATAAGCAGCAGCTCTTGCATCTGATCCAGATGATATTGCAGACTGGTGGTAATCGGAAACTTTTACAATAATATTTAGCTCTTTACAAAGCCCGTTAATAAAAGCATCTATTGGGCCATTTCCTAATCCTGAAATAACAAATTCCTTTGAGTTCATCAACATTTTTAGCTCTAGTTGATTCACATCATTTTGAGTTGAGGATAGATGACTTAAGTATGAAAAATCATTTTTAGCTACTAAGAAATGATTTTGAAAAATATCCCATATCTCGGAGCTGCTTATTTCTTTGCCTGACTCATCAGCTAATTTTTGTATTTTCTGACTCATGCTAATCTGAAGCCTTCTTGGTAATGAGACTCCATGATCTTTTTCTAACAAGAAAGCAACCCCCCCTTTACCTGATTGAGAGTTTATTCTTACAACTGCCTCATAACTTCTTCCTAAGTCTGCAGGATCTATGGGTAAATAAGGAACTGCCCAAATTGGATCATTTGAATCTTTCATTGCTTGGAATCCTTTCTTTATAGCATCTTGATGAGACCCAGAAAAAGCTGTGAATACAAGATCTCCAGCATAAGGATGTCTAGGATGAACAGGTAATTGATTACAATACTCAACTTCCCTCATAACAGAATTAATATTAGAGAAATCTAATTTTGGATCTATACCTTGCGTTAGCATATTAAGAGCAATGGTAACGATATCTACATTCCCCGTTCTTTCACCATTCCCAAATAATGTACCTTCAACCCTATCAGCACCCGCCATTAATCCAAATTCAGATGCAGCAACAGCAGTTCCTCTATCATTATGAGGATGAAGACTTAAACAAATATTTTCTCTATACTTTAAGTTATCGTTCATCCACTCAATTTGATCTCCATATATATTTGGAGTTGACATCTCAACAGTTGCAGGAAGATTAATTATAATTTTATGATTAGAAACTTCTTTTAAAATTTCAGTAACAGCATCACATACTTCTGCTGCGTATTTTAATTCAGTGCCTGTAAAGCTTTCTGGAGAATACTCAAAGCTCCAATCAGTATTTGGATTTTTTATAGCAAGCTCTTTAATTTTAAGTGCTCCCTGAAGAGCAATTTTCTTTATTCCCTCTTGATCTTGCTTAAATACAACTTTCCTTTGGAGTGTTGATGTTGAGTTATAGAAATGAACAATTGCTCTAGGAACACCATTAAGAGATTCGAAAGTTTTTTCAATTAACTCTTCTCTTGCTTGTGTTAAAACTTGTATATTTACATCTGTTGGGATTTTTTTGGATTCTATGAGATCTCTTACAAAATCAAAATCAGTTTGTGATGCAGAAGGAAAACCCACTTCAATTTCCTTGAAGCCTAATTTGCATAAAAGTGAAAACATTCGATTCTTTCTTTCAGCACCCATAGGTTCTATAAGAGCTTGATTACCATCTCTTAGATCAACTGAACACCAAACTGGTGAAACATTAATGATCTTAGAAGGCCACTTTCTTTCCTTAATATCAATAGATTTAAATGGCTTATATTTATTGATTGGATTGTCCATTAAGCAATTGTAAATGTTAAAATTTTTTTATGACAATTATTTCTTCTAAATCACAAACAATTTTACTAAACATCGGTATTCCTACTTTTATAAAGAGAGAGAATTTAGGACAAAAATCTTCAAAATCAATTATCTTCCATAAAAGAGATAAGGTTCTATCACTTCTTCTAAAACCACTTGAGAAGTATTCAAAGGAAGAGCAGAGTCTATTTATTTCCATTATGAATACTATGTCATCTCGAAACTCTAAGAATGAAGAGTTATCTGAATCATTTGATCTTAAAAGTGATAAACAATTAAACGAAATAATTCAAAAGAAATACAACAAATCAGAAATTATTATTTCATTTGGGCTTAAAGCAAAATTAGATATAGATGTTATTCAGGCACCAAGCCTTTCTTCAATTATTTCTAATCCAAATCTTAAAAGACCTTTGTGGGAAAAGATTAAAAAAACATTAACCAACTAAAATATTGATGCCTATTTCACTGATGAGTATTGAACATCTTGATAAAATCCACAAAATAGACCAAGAAACCAATCCATCACCATGGTCTTTTGAAAATCTTAAATCTTCTCTTGAAGTTGGTCATCATGGGCTTGTTTCTTTAAAAAACGATAAAGTAATAGGTTTTGCAATGTTTTCGGCCCTGCCTCCAGAATGTCATATATTAAACATAGCTGTTGATAAAGAATATCAGGGTATGGGTGAAGGATCTCTCCTTCTAAAATATGTTCTCAAACAATCAAAAGCTATGAGGATTAAAAAAATATCTTTAGAGGTAAGAATAAATAATCTCAAGGCAATTAATTTTTATAAAAGTTTTGGATTTACTGAAGATGCTATAAGAGATAAATACTACCCAGGCAATCCAAGAGAAGATGCGCTTTTAATGTCTACTGCAATATAATTAAAGCAATTCTTTTATGGCTGACTCTATCATTTCTGGAGTAGTTGTAGAGGCAAACCTATCCACAACCTGCCCATCCTTACTAATTAAGAATTTTGTGAAATTCCATTTAACATTTTTGGTTCCAAGAATTCCAGGATAAGCTTTAGTTAATATTTTAAATAAAGGAGAAGCATTTTCGCCGTTAACATCTACCTTGTTAAAAAGCTTAAATGTAACATTAAAATTATTGTCACAAAACTCTGCTATTTCATTATTTGTTCCACTTTCTTGAGCTCCAAACTGATTACAGGGGAATGCAAGAATCTCAAAACCTTTATCTTTGTATTTATCATAAATTTCTTGAAGCCCTTTGTATTGCGGCGTAAAGCCACATGCACTTGCTACATTTACAATTAACAAAATCTTACCCCTATATAAGTCCATATTAATAGTCTTGAGGTTAATATCTTTAACTTCTACATCATAAATCGTTATCATTTTTGTATTTGAATTATTTTTTTTTACATATTTTATTTGATAAATATTACAAATAATAGAGATAAACAAAAATGCCACATCTATTATTCAATATTTTATTTTTATGTAAGTTAGAATAGAAATAAAAATACAAAAATTAATGCATATTGAATTTAAGTGGAAGACTTTTGATGAGCTTACGACTGATGAATTATATAAAATTATTCATCTTAGACAGAAAGTTTTTATTGTTGAGCAAAACTGCCCCTATATTGATGCAGATTATGCAGATCAACAAGCAAATCATCTACTAGTTCTTGAAGGTAAAAATCTTATAGGCTACCTAAGAGCTTTTGAGCCAGGGTATAAATATTCAGAATCTTCCATTGGAAGAATCATTATAGATCTTGATTATAGAAAAAAGGGTTTAGGTGAAAGGATAACAAGAGCAGGCATTTCTTATCTATTAGAAAAATTTCCTAATAATAATATTACTATTTCAGCACAATATAGATTACTAAGTTTTTATAATAAACTTGGTTTTCTTGAGAGAGGCAGTGTATATCTCGAAGATGATATTGATCATATAGAAATGTGTCTAGAATGCTTCAAGAAATGATAGAATTACATCTTTATATTTGAACTTATTAATAAAATTAGAATCTAAATACTATGATACGAAAATATCTTTTAATCTTCTCTCTTAGCTTCATAATTGTTGGATGCGGCGGCGGATCTGAGACAAATCCTATCACTGTTGAAGTAACTATGGAATCAAGCGCCGAAGTTGTTCAATATAATGAGACTTATACAATTTCATGGACTTCTACTGGAAGCCAATGCTATGCAAGTGGCTCATGGAGTGGGGAGAGACCTGTTTCTGGGAGCGAGACATTTACTGCAAAAACTAACGGTCAGGTTGGTTATGGTATGGAGTGTAGAAAAAATAATATTTTTGCACAAGCTCAAGCAGTTGTAACTTTAGAGAAAGATTTTATTAATAGCTTTGATTTTAAAGATGAGGATGTTATAGAAGTACTTTCCATAGATCATTCTGATGGGAGTAGGCACAAAATATCGAGTCATCAAGTAGGTGATTTTAATAATGATGGCTCTCAGGATATGTTGATTGCATATAGAGTAGACGATCCAAGAGACAATGCTGAAGATCTGCATCCAAGATTTTTTCAAATTCTTGGAGGAGATGAACTTACTACATCAGAGTTAATTTTAGATGGATGTTCTTCAGGAGAAATGATGACTACCCTTGATTTTAATCTGGATGGAATAGTTGATCTTGCAGTTTTGCCTACAAAATCAGTTAAAACTATATCAGGTGAAGCAGTTGATTCTAATATCTGCTTTTTTCAAGGCTCAGAATCTGGACTAGATGTAACATCTTGGAACTCATTGGATTATATTGATAATTCATCCACTATAGATCTTAATAACTTTGCAGTAACTTCTATAGATCCTGTTGATATTAGTGGAGATGGCTATCTAGATTTACTAATGTGGGCTAAAGAAGGCAATAATTCAACAGCAGGACTTCCATTCTATATAGTCGCAAATACAGCCTCAAATGCATTTGTTCAATTAAGTACAGATTTTATTAATCTTGATCCATATCTTCCAAGCAACGGATGTTCACAAGATATTTTATTTCTCTGTAGTTGGCAGGATTTTTATGGCACCTCTCAAATTTATTTTGATGAAGGCATCTCAATTGATTTAATTGGATCAGCCTGTAATGAAGATTTATCTATATGTTCTTATACAAGTTTCAAAGAAAGATATGATGAGGGGAACGATTATAACTGGTCAGCTGCTTCACCAGATGCATTAACACCGTCTGTAAACTCTGGACAGTCATATTCAAATAAAATCTCAATTGTTGATAATAATGAGGATGGTTTCTACGATATTTTCTTACTTGAGAATAATACAAAATTCTCAGTATTTGAAAGGGTCATTTCTGGAATGAACACTCAAGATACAGGAGACTTCCTTTCATTATTGTCTTCATCAGTTAAATTTACTGATGACTGGATTTTATTAGACTTAGATTTAGATAATGACTTTGATTTACTTGCTCCCATTGATTGTTATGAACAATCATGTAACAACAAAAAGTTTCATACATATAACAAATCTTTTTATGAATCAGATGTATCTACATCTGCAGGTGATATTACTTTTACAGCATCACAAGGTTCAACAATAATAACTGTTAATGACATTGAGCATGGTGCAAACTATGGCCAGCTGGTTACTTTTAGTGGAGCAGAGGGTTTAGGCGGAGCCATTACAGCTGAAATTTTAAATGGACAATTCTCTATAACCTCAACTCCTTCAGTTGATACCTATACCGTTGAAGTATCTACTGGGGCTACAGCAGAGGATACAGGAAATGGCGGTTCTGTCGTAGTTGGAACTTATGTAGAAACTACATATATTTGGTCAGAAGAGGACGTATCAGCAACAATTAATTTTCCTGGTAAAACTATTAATACCCTTTGGCTTGATTCAGATGGCGACAATGATATAGATGTAATTTCTATTTCAGAATCAAGAAGTGTTGTTGCAGGTACAAACATCCCTATAAGCTCTACTTATACAATATATCATCACAAAAATGATTCTCTAAGATAGCTTATGCAGGTTGTAAGACTCGTAAAAACCTCTGATCTTCAAAAGGTTTCAGAGCTTATAAAGAAAACTGGAATTGGCATGACTACTATGCCAAAAAATAGAAAGGAAGTTCAAGAAAGAATTGCATGGTCTGTAAATTCTGCAAATAAAAAAAGCGCAAATCCAAATAAAGATACTTATCTATTTGTCCTAGAAAATGAAAAAAAAATTATAGGAATTTCAGCAATTTACACTTCTGTCTCAAAAGAAAAACCATCTGTATTTTTCAAACTTAAGAAAATTAAGCTATCTTCAGATACCTATAAATTTGAAAAAACATCGGATATATTACAGTTGCATCTATTGCATAAACCCTATTCAGAATTAGGAACTATTTTTATAGATCCTTCTTCTAGGGGAAGAGGGCGTGGATCATTATTATCATTTGCTAGACTTCAACTTATAGCAGCTCATAAGTCTAGATTTGATAAAAAAATTCTTGTAGAGATTAGAGGTTGGAAAGATAAAAATAACAAATCATACTTTTGGGAGTCATTCAGCAAAGCCTTTTTTAATTTAGATTTTTTTAGCATTGATAGACTAAGCTATATAGATAATCATTTTATAACTGAATCTGTTCCCAAATTTCCTTTTATAGTTGAACTCCTTCCTAAAAGAGTTCAAAAAGTTCTTGCAAAGCCTCACCCTAATGCAATGCCTGCTTTAAGTATGCTTGCCAAACAAGGCTTTAAAACAAATGGCTTGGTTGATATCTTAGATGGCGGTCCTTGTATGGAAGTTTTGGCTACAAAGATACCTATAGTGAAATCCTCTTTTAAAGTTAAAGTTGAAGTAAAAAGATCACTCAATTTTAGTAATTATGGATTTATAACAAACTATTCATTAAATAATTTTAGAGTTGTTAGAGAAAATTATAATTTAATAAAAAACAATACCATTGAGATATCACAAAAGACTGCAAAAGCTTTGCAAATCTCCACAGGTGACAAAGTTAGAATAAATATTGAGAGCATTTAATGATTTACATAAATGGAAAATGGACTGAAGGTGATGGAAGTTCCTTTAGCAGTATTTCACCTTTAGATAACCAGCCAATTTGGAATGGAAACTATGCTTCTAACTCGCAAATTTCAAGAGCTATTAATTCAGCATATGACGCTTTTCCAGATTGGAATAAAAGAGGCTTGGATTCAAGACTAAAGATTATTAAAAGATTTTATTCTCTTCTTGAAGTGAATAAAGATAAAATTAAAGACTTAATTAGACTTGAAACTGGAAAAGAAAATTCAGATAGTCTTTCTGAAGTTAACGCATCAATAGCCAAGTACCAAAACTCTTTAAATGCATTCCACTCAAGAACTGGTATGTCTTCAAGCTCATTAGGAGAGAATATTCAAATTACAAATCATAAACCTCATGGTATTTTGAACGTTATTGGTCCATTTAATTTTCCATTTCACCTTCCAAATGGTCACATAACACCAGCTCTCATTGCTGGAAATGTTGTTATCTTTAAACCTAGCGAACATACTCCTCTAGTTAGCGAACTTATGATCAAATTGTGGGACGAAGCTGGAATACCAAATGGTGTTATGACTCTTCTTCATGGTTCTAAAGATGTAGTAAGGAGACTTGCTAAGCATCCTAAAACAAATGGACTTTTATTCACTGGAGGGCATGTTGCAGGCATATCATTAAATAAACTAATGGCTAATTATCCTCATAAAATATTGGCTCTAGAGCTTGGTGGCAATAATCCGTTAGTAGTGTGGAATACAAGAAAATTAAAAAAAGCATCTAGTCTAATTTTTGAATCTGCATTTATTTCATCTGGACAAAGATGTACTTGCGCGAGAAGATTAATACTTCAGGATTCTAAATCTTCAAAAAAAATTATTGAGTTAATTAAAAATAAATCAAAATCATTATCCTATATAGAATCATCTAAAGACTATTTTTATGGTCCTTTAATATCAAAAGCTGCAGTTAAAAGTTTTATTGATTTTCAAGATTTACTTATAAAAGCAGGTGGCAAGGTAATTTTAAAAGGCAAACATGTTAAATCTAAAGGTAATTATGTAACTCCTTCGATAATAGATATGACAGGAGTTACAAAACTTATTGATAAAGAAATATTTGGACCGATGATTCAAATAAAATTTGTTACTTCATTCCCACAAGCTATTTCTGAGGCAAACAATACTTCATTTGGTCTTTCAGCAGGGCTTATTTCTGATAAAAAATCGTTTTTTGATAGTTTTGTTAATGAAGTTTCAGCAGGAATAATTAACTTTAATACAACCACAACAGGGGCATCTGGCAGTGCACCATTTGGAGGTTCTGGAATGAGTGGAAACTTAAGACCAGCAGGATTCTATGCAGCTGATTATTGCGCATGGCCTGTAGCAAGCGTCATTAATCAAAATCTTTAGTTATGTATCAAGGTGAATTAAATTTTGATGGTCTGATAGGCCCTACTCATAATTATTCTGGTCTCTCTGAAGGAAATATAGCCTCTTCTAAGAATAGTAAAAAAACCTCTAATCCTAAAAAAGCTGCCCTTCAAGGGCTTAAAAAAATGAAATTATTAATTGAGATGGGTATTCCTCAGGGTATATTTTTACCTCATGAAAGACCTAGCTTAAGTTTTCTGCGTACTCAGGGTTTTTCAGGAAGTGATGCAGATATTGTCGGATCAGCTGCAAAGATCTCTAGCTTATTACTTAATCAATCTTATTCTGCATCCTCAATGTGGGCAGCTAATGCAGCAACATTCTCTCCAAGTGTTGATTGCCAAGATGCAATTGCTCATATAACTCCCGCTAATTTATTTTCAATGCAGCACAGGAGAATTGAGGCTAATTTTACATATCAGCAACTAAACCTTATTTTTAAAAGTTCACACTTTAAAATTCATAAACCTATTAAATCAACTGATCTAATGAGTGATGAGGGGGCTGCTAATCATTTAAGAATTACGAACTCTCATCTTAAAAAAGGTATTCAGGTATTTGTATATGGAAGAGATACCTCTAAAGAGAGTTTAAACTTTGTAGCTAGACAGTCTAGAGCAGCATCTGAATATATTGCTAACTCTCATAAACTGGATATGAAGCAAACTTTCTTTTTAAAACAAAATATGAAAGCAATCAATAGCGGAAGTTTTCACAATGACATTGTTAGTTTAGCAACTGAGAATGTATTTATTTTTCATGAAGAAGCATTTGAAGACTCTAAGCATAAAATTCAAAAAATTAAAAATTCTTTAAAAGCTCAAGAGGACAATTTCTTTATAGAAATTTCAAAAAATGATATTCCGCTTGATATTTTAGTTAATTCGTATTTGCTCAATTCACAATTAGTTCGGAACTCTTCAGGGGACATGACTTTTATTATGCCAACTGAGGTAAATAATTATTCAGAGTGCAAAGAATGGCTTGTATGGATTAAAGAAAATACCCCAATCAAAGATTTTAAGTATGTTGATATCAAACAGAGCATGATGAATGGAGGAGGCCCCGCATGCCTAAGATTTAAAATAGTTGTTAATAAAGATGAATTTAATAATATAAATCCTAATTTTCTTTTAAATCCAGATTTAATCAAAAGGTTAGAGGTGCTCATCAATAATTCATATAGAGATAACTTAGAAATTAGAGATTTATCAGATCCTGAATTAATAAATGAAAGTTATACAATTCTTGATAACTTAACCCAGATATTTAAAACGGGTAGTATTTATAGTTTCCAAAAAGAATAAAGCTATTACTCAATAATTTGCTTTTGAAATAGCAATGTATGAATTTCTTCTGTAATAAATGGAGCAAAAGGATGCATCATGACTAGAATCTTTTGAAGCATTGGCCTTAGGTTTTCGGTATTGCCTGTTTTTTTACACTCTTCAATATAAACATCACAGAATTTACTCCAAAAGAATTCATATACTTCATTTACAGCAAAATCTAATCGATATTCTTCGATATTCTTTTTGATCAGTTGAGAAGATTTATCGAATTCTTCTTTAATCCAATTATCAATATCATTAGAGGATTCAAATATTTTATTTCCATCTGGATAACCATTAATGAATCTGGCAGCATTCCAAATTTTTGTACAAAAATTTCTATATCCTTTAAGTCTACCTAATTCAAAACTAATATCTTTAGTGTGAGTTGCTAAAGAGTAGAAGGTCATCCTCAAAGCATCAGTTCCGTATGACTCAATTCCATTTGGAAATTGATTTCTAGTTTTTCTTTCAATTTTCTCTGCTTTGCCTTCTTGCATAAGATTAGAGGTTCTTTTTTTCACTAGATCATCTAAAGAAATGCCATAAACTAAATCAAGAGGGTCAATAACATTACCTTTAGATTTTGACATTTTTTGACCATTTTCATCTCTTATTAGTCCTGTAACATATACATCTTTAAATGGGATTTGATTTGTAAATTCAAGACTCATCATCATCATTCTTGCAACCCAAAAGAAGATAATATCAAAACCAGTTACAAGTAGTGATGTTGGAAAATGTTTTTTAAAATCATTGGTATCATTTGGCCATCCCATAGATGCAAAAGGCCATAAACTTGAAGAAAACCAAGTATCTAGGACATCATCATCTTGAGATAGCTCTCTATCATCTAATTCATAATGGTCTCTTATTTCTACTTCATCATAACCAACATAAACATTTCCTTCAGCGTCATACCAAGCTGGTATTCTATGACCCCACCAAATTTGTCTACTTATACACCAATCTTCAATATTGTTCATCCAATTAAAATATGTCTTAATCCAGTTTTCAGGATGAAATTTAATCTCACCCTTATTGACTGCATCATTTGCTTTTGCAGCCATTTCAGCTGTTTTAACATACCATTGATAACTCAGTTTTGGCTCTATAACAATATTTGATCTTTCTCCTCTAGGAACGCTAATATGATGTTTTTCTTCTTTTACTAATAACTCTAGTTCAATTAATTTTTCAATAACAAGTTTACGAACTTTAAAACGATCTAGCCCATTAAATGGTTCAGGCACATTATTATTTGACCAAGCGTCGTCATTAAAAATATTAATTGGTTTGAAATCACTTGGTTCATCTGAAGTTCTTACTTCACCGTCTATTTCATGCAAAGCATATTTTTTACCAATTTCGTAGTCATTAAAATCATGACCGGGTGTTATTTTTAAGCAACCAGTACCAAATTCTTTATCTACATATTCATCACCAATGATAGGTAGTTTTCTTCCTACAAATGGCAGTTCAACTCTCTTTCCAATTAGTGATTTATATCTTTTATCTTTAGGATTTACGGCAATTGCCATATCGCCAAACATAGTCTCGGGTCTTGTTGTTGCAACAGTAATATAATCATTAGAGTTTTCTATTGGATATTGTATATGCCAAAGTAAGCCATCTTTTTCTTGCCTTACAACTTCAAGATCTGATACAGCGGTCTTCAAAGCAGGATCCCAATTAACCAGCCTATAACCTCTATAAATCTTGTTTTTTCTATGCAGTTCAACAAAAGCCTTAATTACAGCTTCATTAAAACCCTCATCTAAAGTAAACCGATATTTATCCCAGTCAACTGTTGAACCAAGTCTCTTTATTTGAGATGTAATTTTTTCTTCTGAATAATTTTTCCACGACCAAACCTCTTCTAAGAATTTTTCTCTTCCTAGATCATTTCTAGTGATTTCTTTCTTTGCTAAATTATTTTCAACAACCATTTGAGTTGCAATTCCAGCATGATCACTTCCCACTTGCCAATGAGCATCTTTACCAGACATATGATTATATCTAGTATAAAAGTCCATAATAGCGTATTGAAAACTATGACCCATATGCAGGGTGCCTGTAACATTTGGAGGCGGGATGACCTGTGAGAAAGATTCTTGAGAATCTTCATTCTTAACCTTTCTCTCAGACCAAATCTTTACCCATTTCTCTTCAATCTCAGTAGGGTAATATGTCTTATCCATAGTTTCTAAAAGATATTTATATTACTTCAATCTTTTACTTAATAGTAATTCACTCAAAAGAGGAACAGGTCTTCCGGTCCCAGCCTTAACAGGAGAGCTATAAGATGCAGTTGCAGCAATATCTAAATGAGCCCATTTATAGTCATTAGTAAATTTAGATAAAAAAGCAGCAGCATGAATAGTTCCAGCCTCTCTTCCACCACCGATATTAGCTAAATCGGCATAATCTGTTTTTGTGCAAGATTGATGCTCATCCCATAAAGGAAGTTCCCATGCTCTGTCTCCAGATTCTTCTCCAGCATCAACGATCATATCTGCAAGATATTGATCATTACCCATGACGCCACTTGCATGTCTTCCTAATGCAATGACTACAGCGCCAGTTAATGTGGCCATATCAATTACATAGGAGGGCTTATACTTGCCAACGAATGTAAGTGCATCACATAAGACTAATCGACCTTCAGCATCAGTATTTAATATTTCTATAGTTTGACCAGACATCGAGGTTACAACATCACCAGGCTTGGTTGCTTTTGCAGAACACATATTTTCAGCACACGCCATGACGCCAACAACATTAACCTTTGCATTAAGTCTTGCAAGCGTAGACATTACTCCAAATACGGTAGCAGCTCCACACATATCCCACTTCATTTCATCCATAGCTTGTGGTGGCTTAAGTGATACGCCTCCAGTATCAAATGTAAT
>JGI20155J14468_10000291_pt1 | contig 41818 bp, 39 predicted proteins | sample COG_05_FD_14468 | JGI IMG/M metagenome (IMG submission 14468) | reverse complement strand
CCTACGCGCGCTTTACGCCCAGTAATTCCGATTAACGCTTGGACCCTCCGTATTACCGCGGCTGCTGGCACGGAGTTAGCCGGTCCTTATTCTTCAGTTAACGTCAACAAATTAAGGTATTAACTTAAAATGCTTCTTCTCTGATTAAAGTGCTTTACAACCCTAAGGCCTTCTTCACACACGCGGTATACCTGGATCAGGGTTGCCCCCATTGTCCAATATTCTTAACTGCTGCCATCCGTAGATGTCTGGGCCGTGTCTCAGTCCCAATGTGGCTGATCGTCCTCTCAGACCAGCTAAAGATCGTAGCCTTGGTAGGCCTTTACCCTACCAACAAGCTAATCTTACGCAGGCTCATCCAATAGTGAGAGCAATAAATTGCCCCCTTTCCCCCTCAGGGCGTATGCGGTATTAATCAGAGTTTCCTCTGGCTATCCCCCGCTACTGGGTAGATTCCTACGCGTTACTCACCCGTTCGCCGCTCGTCAGCACCGGATTCAGCAAGCTGAATCTTTATGTCTGTTACCGCTCGACTTGCATGTTTAAAAGTTACCGCCAGCGTTCAATCTGAGCCATGATCAAACTCTTCAATTGAATTTTGAATTAAGTGTCAAATGACACTAAAGTCAGCTTTTAAATTATATAAATATAAAATAATTACTAACTTTGGTAAGTTGCGCTTAATTATAAGCGCCCACACGAATTACTTATTAAAACTTTTAAAAAACTTCCCTTCGCGAACGAGGGGACGCGCAGTATACATCAAATCATCTAGTTTCAAAGAAGTATTTGCTCTTTAAACAATAAATATCTTTGCTACCTTTTTTTTGCCTACTTGTATTAAGTTTGATGATCCTTTCTGAACTGTGGTTTTCCCGTCAGAAACCTTCTCATCATTCAACTTCACTGCTCCTTGCTGGATCATTCGTAAAGCTTCAGAAGTGCTTGAAAGAAGCTTAGACTCCTTGATAATTCTTGTTAAAAGCTCAGAATCATTTTCAATATTTATATTTATCTCTTCTATGTCTTGCGAAATATTTCCCTTTTGAAATCTATTAATAAAGTTTCCTTTTGAAACTTCTCCTAAACCTTTATGAAACCTTTCAACAATCTCTTCAGCTAACAAAAATTTAATATCCCTAGGGTTTGTTCCCTCATTTATATCATTCTTGAAAACCAATATTTCTTTAGATGATCTAAAGCTTAATAAAGAGAAATATCTCCACATCAGATCATCTGAAATCGACATAAGTTTTCCAAACATATCATCAGGCTTATCTTCAAGAGCTATATAATTACCCAGAGATTTTGACATTTTCTTTACCCCGTCTAAGCCCTCTAGCAAAGGTACGGTGAGTATTGATTGTTGTTTTTGGCCATAATGTTTCTGAACTTCCCTGCCTAAAAGTAAGTTGAATTTTTGGTCGGTTCCACCCATTTCAATATCGGCATTTAGTTTAACTGAATCATAGCCTTGTAAAATCGGGTATAAGAATTCATGTATGGATATAGGTTGTTGGGCTTTATACCGCTTTGAAAAATCATCTCTTTCAAGCATTCTTGCTACAGTATAGGAAGATAACAGTTTTATAAATTCTGAAGGATGTACTTCATTCATCCACTCAGAATTATATCTAATTTCAGTTTTATCTGGGTCTAGAATTTTAAAAACTTGTTGTTTGTAAGTTTCAGCATTCTTATTTAGTTGTTCTTCAGTCAGTACTGGTCTGGTTTCGTTTACCCCCGAAGGATCACCTACTAGTCCGGTAAAATCTCCTATAAGAAAGATTACCTCGTGTCCCAGATCTTGAAATATCTTCATTTTATTGAGAAGAACAGTATGACCCAAATGTAAGTCTGGAGAAGTAGGATCAAACCCCGCTTTTATTCTCAAAGTCCTTTTAGAGTCTATTTGCTCTAAGAAGGCTTCTTCTGGGATGATTTCTTCTGTTCCTCTTGTTAAAAGTTCTAAGCTCTCTTTACTCATTGTGGTCTATTATATGATCTTTTTGAGGTATCATTCGACTTTATGCTGGTTACAGAAATATTAACCATATTAAGAAACATCCCTATGAAGCATGTCTTGGCTATGATTTTAGGTTTTCTCCTGCTTGCTTGCATAAGTATTTTAGGCAGTAAAGACTTCAAAGAAGAGGATAAAATCTCTGAACTTATAAAGCCATTAATGCTAAGTTCACTTTCTGAAGACTATCAAATTGAAATCCCATATATAGAAAAAGAAGTTGTAATAAAGAGAAACGACTCTCTGTTTACTATTCTTGATAATCTGGGAGTAGCTAAAGAAAATATAATTAAATTAATTAATAGTAAAAAAAGTGATCTGCTGTCAAAAATAGAGGTTGGAGACAAGATTAAGGCCTATGTTAATGAATATGGTGAATTAGAGAAACTTATCTATGTGGATAATATTAAGTCTGGTATCAAGGCCGAAAGGGTTAATAGTTCTTATGTGATTTCAAGATATGAATCCAAAATTGAGAAGGTGAAGGTCTTTAAGCATGTCGTTATAAAAGACTCTATGTATATGTCGGGTCTTAGAGAAAATGTTCCTGACAGTGTATTAATGGATTTAGCCTACATTAACGGATGGGATATAGATTTCACACATGATATTCGTCCGGGTGATACCTTTAGTATTGTCTATGAAGAAGTCATCATTGACGGTGAAAAGGTAATTGATGGAGATATTCTTATTTCTGAATTTAATAATAGAAATAAGAAGTTCATTGCGGTGAGATACGATTTAGATGAACAAAATTCAGAGTATTTTAATCTTGAAGGAGAAAATGTTAAGAAGGCCTTTTTAAGATCTCCGGTAAAGCTGAGCTTTATCAGTTCAAAATATAACCTTAAAAGAAGGCACCCCGTTCTGCATACAATCAGAGCTCATAGAGGGGTAGATTATGCCGCCAATAAGGGTTCTCCCATAAGAGCCACGGGAGATGGAACTGTTCTGTTCGCAGAATATAATGCTGGTTGTGGTAATGAAATCAAGATAAAACATTCTGAAGATTACGTGACAAGATATTGCCATTTAGATAGGTTTAGTGCCAGAACAAAAGTGGGAAGAAAAATAAAACAAGGTCAAACTATTGGTTATGTAGGGAGTACTGGTCTTGCAACAGGACCTCATTTGCATTACGAATTTCATGTAAATGGTAAACATACAGATCCGCTAAAGGTTAAGTTTCCTAATGCATCTCCAATCAAGTCTTCTGAGCTAATGGCTTATAAAGAAAAATCATCAGATCTAATTAATGAATTAAAAAAGTATCAATATCTAATCGACCAAAGAGAATTCTATGGAGGATAAGATCTTTATAGGTCTAATGACAGGTACCAGCGTAGACTCACTAGATTGTGCTGCTATAAATTGTAAAGGAGAAGAAATAGAAATTCTGGGGCTGCGAAACTTTGACATTCCTAAACATTTAAAAAAAGAAATTTTAGAACTCTCCATTAGATCAGAAATAAATAAATCATCATTATCGCTTCTTGATAGAGAGCTTGGAGAGTTTTTTTGCGATAGCATTAACGCCTTCTTAGCTCTTATATCTATAGATGTAAGTACAGTAGAAGCCATCGGATCGCATGGCCAGACCATAAAACATGAACCTAAGTCTCGAAATCCTTTCTCTCTTCAGATTGGTGATCCACAACTAGTAAGTGATAATCTTGGTATTACAACTGTAGGTCATTTTAGAAATGATGATATAGCTGCAGGAGGGCAAGGCGCTCCCTTGTCACCAGTGTTTCATAATGAGGTTTTTAATACCCGTAAAGAAAACAGAATAATCATAAATATTGGAGGTATAACTAATATATCTTTATTGGGTGATGATAAATTAATAGGGTTTGACACGGGTCCAGGAAACTGTCTTATGGACTCCTGGAATAGAAAAAATGGAAAAGGAAACTATGATCAAGATGGAAAATGGGCTAAATCTGGCAACATAATACAAAGTCTTCTTGATAATATGATGAATGATAAATATTTTTTATTAGATTATCCCAAAAGCACAGGTCCTGATTATTTCAGCTTAACTTGGCTAGAGACACATTTAAAAAATATCAATAAAGAATTGGAACCTAAAGATGTACAGGCTACTCTGGCTGAGATGACTGCCCAAAGTCTTTTAAATTCTTTAAACAAATTAAATGTAATTGAAGATGAGATATATTTTTGCGGAGGTGGTGTTCATAATAAATACCTCCTTGAGAGAATCTCTAGAGGACTCAATAAAAAGTGTAAGACAACTCAAGAAATAGGTGTTGATCCAGATTATTTAGAAGCAATATGCTTTGCTTGGCTCGCCAAGAAAAGATTAGACGAGGTAAAATTTGAATTAGAGGAAATTACGGGCAGTAAAGGTGCGGTTTATCTTGGAAGAATATTTTCTCCGTCTATATAGAGAAAGACTCTCCACATCCACAAGTAGTGGTAGCATTTGGATTAGAGATAATAAACTTGGACCCAGTTAAGTCCTCAACATAGTCTACTGTAGACCCTTGAAGGTACTGGAGGCTCAATGAGTCAATTACTAGGTTGGCTCCTTCCTTTTCAATACATGTATCGTCTTCATCGACGATACTATCAAATGAAAATCCATACTGAAAACCTGAGCAGCCACCACCTGTTACATAAACCCTTAGATTCAAAGTATCATTATTCGATTCACTATCTTTTAGTGATAGTATTTTATGTACAGCNCCATTAGTGAGTTGCATTAATGAAGGGGTATAAGTNTCAACCATTAGTAAGGCCTTTCATTTGGTTATGTCCACACATTAAATTGTAACATTCGATTGCCTGACCAGCAGCACCCTTAATTAAATTATCTATTGAAGAAATAATTACAAGCTGATTAGAGATAGCAGAAGGATAAACTCCTATCTGACATTTGTTTGTAAAAGATACTTTGGCAATCTCAGGGACTTGATCAATATCCATTAAGGTAATATTAGGTGAATCCTTATAAAAATTTTTATAGATTTCTAAAATATTTTGCTCAGGTAGTTTTGTAAAATTCACATACATGGTTGCATAAATCCCTCGCATGGCCGGTATCAAATGAGGTAAAAAATTTAATGCTAAAGGTTCGCCATAAATTTCTTCTAATATCTGACTAATTTCAGGAAGGTGCCTATGACCAGAAGTGGCGTAAGCATAAAAGTTTTCTTCGATGTCTTCTTTTAAGCTGTCTTCTACGGTACTTCTTCCTGCTCCGCTAATTCCTGACTTAGCATCTATAGTGATTGATTCAATATTGTTATCCAGCTTCATCAGTGGCATGAGACCTAATATAGAAGCAGTAGGATAGCAGCCTGGAACAGCAACAAGATTACTTGTTTTGATAAGTTCACAGTTGAGTTCAGTCAGACCATATGTGGAGCTTGATAGATTATCTAAATCTTTGTGCTCACTTTTGTACCAGTCTCTCCAAATCTTACTATCCTTCAGCCTAAAGTCGGCGGAAAGGTCTATAACCTTTATGTTTTTTTCAAGAAAAGATTTAGCTCGATTCATTGAAACTCCGTGTGGAGTAGCAAAAAATACAACATCGCAATCTAAGAAAATATCATCTTCAGGATCAACAAAAAAGAGTTCCGTGTCCTCCACAATCTCTGACGTGCTCTTCCCCCTAAGCTCTCTAGAACTTACCGCCAAAATACTAGTATCCTCGCGGACGCTTAGATACCTAATGAGTTCTTCACCAGCGAATCCTGAACCACCTATTATTCCAACGTTTTTCATTATGTTTTAATCTTGACTATTTGAGGGCGAAGAATTATATATTTTTGCGAAAACACTATCTAGCCCTAGTTCTTTAAATAGACATTTAGCAGTAAACGCTCCCACGAGGATATGTTACCTAACAGCAAACCTCTTGATGCAAAGGATTCTGATTCCTTAAGCAGGCCTTGTTTGTATCTCAAGTGTGCAATTCTCAAGTATAGAGCGCCTTCACTTTTTGTAAGCCTAAATGCTCTTTCTAGTTCAGAGTTAGCTTTTGGATAATTTTCTTTCCTTAAAAAATCGTCAGCTCCAAGAATTATTCTTTGGATAGAGGGATTTAAAGCATTGATTTTCATAATTTCTGACTCTAAAAATTCTTTGTTAGCTATTAACAATTCAACTGTTCGTGAAAAATCATTTACGGGAACCTTATAAAGAGAAGCATCTCTTGTATTTTGGTTAGCCACACAAGAGTATAAAAATATCGAAATGATAATAACGATATTTAACTTTAATAAATTCAACCTTGACCTCCCTCGAAAGCTTGCTTGAGTTTGTCCAATAAACCTTCATCGGAATTCTCAATTCTATTTGAACATGTCCTTCTGACAGATGGAATTAAATTTGGTTCAGTGCCCTCTATAAATGGCACAAGCAAAGAATCCTTGCATTTTTTACCACTCAAAAGACCATCATTCATATCAGTCCAAAGATAATTAATACGAGGTAAGGAAGTTTTAGCCTTAGAAATTGGTTTTATCTCATCTATAAAATTTTTCCATACCTGAAATGCACCTGTTCTACCTGTTAAAGGGGTTGTTCGGTTATCATCAAAACCTAACCAAACTAAGACAAGTATCTCTCCGGCAAAGCCTACGAACCAACTATCACGCTGATCATCAGAAGTTCCTGTTTTACCTCCAGCATTCCAAGATCGAATGTCTTCAGACGAGTAACCCCTCGCAGTTCCTCTTTCAAAGGTTTGTTGCATTGCAAACTTTAATAAAGCTACAGGCTCAGGCCTGATTCTTTGCTCAATACTATAAGGGTAAGAAAACTCTATTTCTCCTTTTGTATCCTTGATCTCTCTTATAGACCTTAAAGGGGTATAGAAACCATCTGCTGCTATTGTCTGATAAGCCTGAATGGCTTGATAGGGTGATAACTCAAAAGAACCTATAAATAATGATGGATAGTTTTGAAATTGTTTATCAATTCCTAACTTAGAGAACATATCTTCTACAGCTTCGAAACCAACATCTAAACCCAGTCTTGCAGAAGCAATATTATAAGATTGCCACAACGCAACATGGAGAGGGATTTTTCCGTGAAACTTTTTATCAAAATTGTCAGGCTCCCAGATTTCTCCCCCACTACGGATACTGAGCTTAGAATCATCTAGCATAGTGGTGAGGTTATATTTTTTATACTGATCTAAGGCAGTAAGATAAATAAATGGTTTGACCAGCGAACCGATAGGTCTGATAGCATTTATTGATCTATTAAACCCATATGCTGAAGGCGCAGTACTTCCAACCACCGCTTTAACTTCACCGTTAGATACATCTACCGCGATTGCAGCACCTTCAATATCTGATAATTTTTTACCATATTTCTTTATGAGCTGAGCCTTTGTTTTAATAATACTTTTTTCAAGTGCGTCTTGAAGAATTGGATCAACATTAGTTTCTATGGACAACCCCTTTGTCCTTAAGTCCTTTTCATTAAAGTTTTCTTGCAATTCGATCCTCACAAGATCATGGAAGGCAGGATATTTAGTTTCCGTCCTATAATTTGGACGCGCCACTCCCAATTCTTTTGTTTTTAGTTGTGCAAGGTCAGAGTCAGAAATCTTAAAGTTTCTATTTAGAACAGTAAGAACCAAGTTTCTTCTTTGAGTTGCATTGCTAGGGTTACGTCTTGGATTATACAAAGAAGGACCTTTCAACATCCCAACGAGAAGTGCTATTTGATCTGTTTCAAGATTTTTTATTGAAGTACCAAAAAAATGTTGTGCTCCCATGCCAAATCCATGTATAGCCCGCTTTCCTGATTGAGCTAAAAAAACATCATTTATATATGCCAATAATATTTCTTCTTTTGAATAATGAAATTCAATCAATAGAGAGGCTATCGCCTCCATTACTTTTCTTCTAATCGTTTGTGCTGAAGTAAAGAAAAGACTTTTTGCGAGTTGCTGAGTAATTGTACTGCCGCCTTGCTCAACCTCACCTGCCTGTATATTCTTTAAGAAGGCTCTTGAGATAGACCTTAGAGATACACCATAGTGATTGAAGAAATTCTGGTCTTCTACTGCAAGTATGGTTTCTATAAGCACTTGAGGCACTTCCGGCCAATCCAATAAAACTCTATCTTCCATATGGGCTGGATACATACCACCTATTACTATAGGTTCGAGTTTAATAAGATCTTCAGATATACCTAACTGATTTTTAATACTCTTAACATTTGATTTCTCAAAAGTAATGTCAAAAATCCCCGATCGCTGATTCTTGTATCCTCTTAAAAATATTGTTAGCTTATCTCTAGAAAAACTAAATTGTCCTGATTTTTCAGGCCGTTTAACTTTCTGATAAGAAAGCATTTCCAGTTCTTTGATTAAGTTATCTTTATTTACCTCTATACTTTCTGCCAGCTCCAATGGCCTAGAATAAAGCTTGGCAGGAACTGTCCACAGAACTCCATCTAACTTTGAGGTTACTCGGTAATCAATAACCGCTATCAATGCAGCTGAAAAAATTAGCGTAGCAAAAGCAATCAGCCCAAAAATAATACCTATAGAACGCTTAAATTGCATTTTTTACTTGATAAGTTGGCATATTTCGAACAGTCTACGTTTTTTTAAAAATAATTGGGTAATAAAATGAATTACGATATATGCTCTTTGGGCAGTGCCTTAGTGGATGTGACTTTTCAAATTGATGACGAATTTTCAAAAAAGATTGAAGGCCAAGGGATTCCAAAAGGTGCAATGACCTTAATAGATAAAGATGATCAGAATGGTTTAATTGAAGCGCTTGGTTCATTAGGTAAGTCGGCACAAAAGGCATGCGGTGGATCCAGTACAAATTCAGTCGTAGCCGCCTCTCTATTTGGTTCTACATGTTATATGACTTGTATAGTTGGAGACGACGAGAACGGTAGATTTTACCTTGAAGATTTATCATTGAATGATGTTAACCACGCGTCTTCGCTCATAGAATCAGAAATTCCATCAGGGCAGTGCCTTGTAATGATATCGGAAGATGCAGAAAGAACAATGTGTACTAATCTTGGCATCAATTCAGAATTTTCAATTGATAATGTTAGTGAAGAGGTAATAAAAAACTCAAAATTCCTTTTTTTAGAAGGTTATCTAATCGCCTCCCCAGGAGGATTTGAGTCCTATAAAAAAGCTATAAATCTTGCAAAAGTTCATGATACTAAGGTAGCTATTTCTTTATCTGATCCCTTCATAGTCAGTTCCTTTAAAGAACAAATAAAGGAACTCATAAATATAAAGTGTGATCTTATTTTCTGTAATGAAGAAGAAGCCAAGGAATTTGCGGAGTTTGACGAAGAAGAAGGAATATTTGGCTATTTCAAAAATTACACAGACAATCTGTTAATAACTAAAGGATCAAATGGCTGCACAGGCTACGATCAAAATAGTCAGTTTAGTGTTCCAGGTATAGAAGTGAACGCGATTGATACTAATGGAGCTGGAGATATGTTTGCTGGAGCCGTTCTCAACGGTATCAATGAATCAAAAACTCTGGAAGAATCTGCTAATTTTGGATGCTTTGCGGCCTCTAAAACTGTACAAAATTCTGGCCCTAGACTTGCAAAAGATGAGTATCTAGAAATTAAAGAAACTTTTTCTAGCTATTAAAAAAGTATTCTGCTAAATTGCTGCGCCTTCAAGGTCAACAATATAAAAAACTTATTCAAAATGCCTGCAAAAAAACCACTTAAGAAGTCAGTAAAAGCCAAAGCTCCTTCAAAAAAAGTAGTTGCTAAGAAGCCAGTAGCTTCAAAGAAAGCAACTCCAAAGAAAGAATCAGCTAAAAAGACTTCGACAAAAAAGATAACACCTAAGAAAACCAAAGCAACTGTAAAGTACGAAGAATCACAATTCCTTGCCTCCATTAAACCTTATGCTTTAAAAAAGAACGAAAAATATATGAATGCTAAGCAAAAACAGCATTTTTTAGACATTCTAGGTAGCTGGAAACATCAACTTCAGATTGAGCAAGATAGAACTGCAGACAAAATACAAAAAAATGTCAGTCATTTTCCTGATGAATCAGATAGGGCCACTCATGAAGAAGAATTTACTTTAGAACTAAGAACAAGAGAAAGAGAAAGGAAACTTCTTTCAAAAATAAATGAATCAGTAGAGGATCTCAAGGCAAGTGATTATGGTTATTGTGCATCGTGTGGGATAGAGATTGGCATTAGAAGACTTGAAGCCAGGCCTACTGCAACACGCTGTATTGACTGTAAAACAATTGAAGAGATTCATGAGAGACAGCAATATGGTTAAATTATTTTGGTTGCAATAGACCAATATAATATTTCTCCTGAGATCATTAAGGTCTCGAAGCATCATATAGAATTTGATCAAATTGATAGCGATGCAAGATCAATTATCCAAAGACTCAACAAGGCTGGTTTTAAAGGCTATATAGTCGGTGGATTTGTAAGAGATTCTATCCTCGGACTCAAGCCCAAAGACTGCGATGTAGTAACTGATGCTACTCCTGAACAAGTCAATGATCTTTTACCAAGAACTCGAATCATAGGCAGAAGATTTAAAATAGTCCATTCAAGAAGTGGTAGAAAAATAACTGAAATTTCAACTTTCAGGTCATCTAGCCAAAGAAACACACAAAAGTCCAACAAAGGCCTTGTGTTAAGAGATAACAACTATGGAAACATTGAAGATGATGCTTTCAGAAGAGATTTTACTATAAATTCGTTATATCTAGATATCGAAAAAATGGAGATTATAGATTTTGTAGGTGGATACAAAGATCTTCAAAATAAAAAATTAAAGTCAATCGGGGACAGCTACGAGAGGTTTAAAGAAGACCCAGTTAGAATATTAAGGGCAATAAGATTTAAAGCTAAATTAAGCTTAGATTTGGATAAGAAGCTTGAAGCTGATATGAAAAAACTTTCTTATCTTCTAAAAGAAATTTCTTCAGGAAGGAAGTACGAAGAAACTCTTAAAATGCTTTTGACTGGGAATGCCGAATTAATAATGACTGAGATGAATAGTCATAATTTACTTGAACATCTGCTTCCCCTGACAAAAGATTTCCTCAATTCAAAGAAAGATAAGAGATTCATTTACAATGCTTTAAAAAATACTGACGACAGGTACAGCAAAAATCAATCACTTACTCCTGCATTCCTCTTTTCAGTATTATTATGGCCGGCCCTTGTTAATAAAATGGGCGGTCTAACTTCAAAGAAAACTAAATTACATAATGTTTCAAGAGCAGCTAGCCTGATCTTAAAGAGGCAAAATGAAAATTGTTTTATTCCCGGCAGGATTCAACAATCGATCAAAGAAACATGGGAGCTTCAGATCATGTTACTCAGGGTGCCCGAAAAATCGAAAGTCACACTCAAGCATAAAAGATTCAGGGCAGGATATGACTTATTGCTGTTAAGAGAAGGTTCCGGTGAAAATCTGGGAGGCGTAGGGAAGTGGTGGACCGAGAAAATATCATATTAAGATCTAAGATTATTTAATTAAAAATAACTTTTTTTTGTTTTAATGAAGCTATATTTGTAAGATTATCCTATATGCAAAAAGAAACTATTGATCTAAAGCAATTCAATAAATTACCTAAGTTTATAGCCGTTGAAGGACCCATAGGTGCGGGCAAAACCACATTAACTAGACTGTTAGCCGATTCCTTTAGTTATGATACTTTCCTTGAACAGCCATCAGAAAATCCTTTTCTTCCTGACTTTTATGTCAATCCATCACAAGCAGCGCTAGGAACACAACTATTCTTTCTGTTCCAGCGTGTGAAACAAATTCAAGAACTCAAACAAGATGATATCTTCTCATCAAACAAAGTTTCAGATTTCTTATTAGATAAGGATAAGTTATTTGCAAAGGCAACACTTTCAGCTGAAGAGCTAAAACTCTATGAGCAGATTTATGATTATCTTTCTATAGATCTGCCAACACCTGACTTAGTCATTTATCTCCAAGCTGAAACAAAAACACTATATGAAAGAGTTATGCATAGAGGCATTGAGATGGAGAAAACAATTAGCTTTGACTATTTAGAGCTCTTAAATGAAACCTACAAAGAATTTTTCTTTGACTACAATAGATCTCCAGTATTAATAGTGAACTCTGATTATTTAGATTTTCAAACACATGAAAATGATTACAATTTACTCTTGGAAAAACTGCTAGATTATTTTAATAAACCTGAAGGTTCTAAAATGTATTTTAACCCTTCGCCCACCTTAATTTAGAAATCATGATTACACAAAAAATCTACAATCCATCTAAAGAAATACTAGAAAAATCAAATATAACTGAATCTGAATTTCAAAATCTTTACGAAGAATCTATAAATAATCCGGAAGAGTTTTGGGCTGCTCAAGCTGATAGCTATCTAGATTGGGAAACTAAATGGGATCAGGTCCATGAAAGCAATCTAAGTAAAGGTGAAGTATCTTGGTTTAAAGGCGGAAAATTAAATGCTTCAGTCAATTGCATAGACAGACACTTAAAAGACAGGGGCGAAAAAATTGCTTTAATTTGGGAAGGGGACAATCCTGACGAATCCAAACATGTTTCTTATGAACAGCTTCATAGCGAAGTGTGCAAATTCTCTAACATTCTTAAAAAGAGAGAGATTAAGAAAGGTGACCGTGTATGTATTTATATGCCGATGATTCCTGAGGCTGCCTATGCGATGCTAGCTTGTGCACGAATTGGAGCAATACACTCTGTAGTCTTTGGAGGGTTTTCTCCGGAATCCTTAAAAGATCGTATCTTAGATTCAGATTGCCAAGCAGTTATCACGGCCGATGAAGGCTTAAGAGGAGGGAAAAAAATTCCACTTAAAAAAAATGTAGACGAGGCTTTGTTGGCCTGTCCAGATGTTCATACAGTCTTAGTGGTTACAAGAACTGGTGCTGATATTAATTGGAATGATAAGTGTGATGTTAGATATGAAGAAATTATAAAAGAAGTTTCTGATATCTGCGAGCCAGAGATAATGGATGCTGAAGACCCTTTATTTATACTTTATACCTCAGGCTCTACAGGAAAACCAAAAGGGGTATTGCACACTACCGCTGGATATCTCCTCCAGACATCGATGTCACATGAAATGGTTTTCGACTACAAAGATGGAGAAATATATTGGTGTACTGCTGATGTCGGATGGGTAACCGGTCACTCCTATATCGTATACGGCCCTCTTGCAAATGGCGCTACGTCATTAATGTTTGAAGGTATTCCTACTTATCCCTCTCCCTCAAGATTTTGGGAAGTGATTGATAAACATAACGTGAATATCTTTTATACCGCTCCTACAGCTTTGCGGGCGCTCATGGCTCAAGGAGATGAATTTGTTCTGTCTTCTTCAAGAAAAACTTTAAGAATTCTTGGTACAGTTGGCGAACCCATTAACCCTGAAGCTTGGGAGTGGTATTTTCAAGTAGTAGGGAATTCTAGCTGCCCTATTGTTGATACTTGGTGGCAAACCGAAACTGGGGGAATGATGATAACTCCTGTGTCTGGATTCACTGCCATGAAACCAGGCAGCGCAACCAAACCTTTTCTCGGTGTCGAGCCTGCCTTGCTAGATGAAAATGGGAATGAAATAGAGGGAGAAGGATCAGGTAATCTGGTAATAAAATCTAGTTGGCCATCTCAAATTCGAACAGTATATGGAGATCATCAAAGATGTATAGATACCTACTACTCAATGTATCCAGGCTATTACACAACTGGTGATGGTGCTAGAAGAGACTCAGATGGATACTATTGGATTACTGGAAGAGTTGATGATGTTTTAAATGTTTCGGGACATAGACTAGGAACAGCAGAGGTAGAAAGTGCATTGGTTCTCCATAAAAAGATTGCAGAAGCTGCAGTGGTTGGATACGAACATGAGATAAAGGGACAGGGCATTTATTGTTATGTTACCTGTATGGCAGGCATAGAGCCGGATGATGATCTCAAGCTTGAATTAATTCAATTGGTAGCTAAAGAAATTGGTGCGATAGCCAAACCTGATATCATTCAGTGGTCTCCGGGTCTTCCTAAAACAAGATCAGGAAAAATTATGAGAAGAATATTAAGAAAAATAGCTACTAATGAAATTGATAATTTAGGAGATACCACAACCTTAGCCGACCCTACTGTTGTGGATGCATTAATTGAAAACAGGGAGAACAAATAATGTCATTAATGGATCTATTAAATAAAAAAAATATATTACCGCATGCATCTGAAGCACTTCAAGGTAGGGATGAAGCAGTTGAAGTACCATCTGAGCATTTCGTGAAAGGAACACCTTTACTAGGTCCTTTCGCCTCTAATCTAAAACAAGCTATTTTTGGTATGGGATGTTTTTGGGGAGTAGAAAGAAGGTTTTGGGAACTCGAGGGTGTTTTTTCAACTTCCGCTGGGTATGCAGGAGGTATTACAAAAAATCCAACTTATAGAGAAGTCTGTACGGGAATGACAGGACACAATGAAGTTGTACTTGTTGTGTATGACCCTGAGGTAATTAGTTATGAATCTCTTTTAACTACTTTCTGGGAAGACCATGATCCAACTCAAGGAATGCGACAAGGAAACGACCAAGGCACTCAATATAGATCAGGAATTTATTATCAAACTGCTTATGAAAGGGAACTCATTGAAACAACTAGGAATGAATATCAAACACAACTCAATTCAAACGGATTAGGAAAAATTACTACTGAGATTAAAGAAATAGATCACTTCTTCTATGCTGAACATTATCATCAACAATACCTAGCAAAAAACCCTGATGGTTATTGCTCCCTAGCAGGTACAGGTGTGAAAATTAAATAACACCATCCCAGACGTAGTCTTCACCTTCTTTTATTATAACTTCATCTTCTTCCAGCTTGATTAGATGAGCTAAAAGAGAAGCTTTTGCTATTGGAAAAAGAGAAGCATCCACATCATCATAAACCTTTTCTACAAGAGAATCGGGAGTCCCTCTTGAGACTTCTTTTAGTGCAGAAAAAACTTTCTTTTCACGCTCAAGTCGATGGTTAATTATCCAATCAGCAACCTGATGAGGGTTTTCTAATACCTCTCCATGACCTGGAGCGATCTTTTCAATATCGAAGTCTTTTAATTTTTCGAGTGACTCTAGATACTGTTTCATATTACCGTCGGGGGGCGCAATCACTACGGTAGATCCATTCATAATATGATCTCCGGTAAAAATAAACTTTTCTTCTTTTAAAATAAAACACAGATGATTAGATGCGTGACCTGGAGTGTGCACAACCTCTAGACAATAATCCTGTTCTTTAAGCAGTTCGCCATCTTCAAGTATTCTTTGGGGCTTAAATGTTGTATCTTGGTTCTTAGAAGATTTAGTCAACATGCCGTAAGCAGGTATATCTAGTTTTTCTTTCAAGAGCCTTACTCCAGGTGAGTGATCTGGGTGAGTATGAGTAACTATAATCTGCTTAATATTTTTAGATGCTCCAAGAATCGCCTCTATATGCTGATCCATAGCCGGACCAGGATCAATAACAGTTACATCTTCAGTCCCCACGAGATAAGTATTAGTGCCTGGTCCTGTAAAAACACTTCCATTTCCAGCAGTAATCCTTCTGATTAAAGGACTAATTTGAACAACTTTTTCAGCTTCCATTTTCAATGATCCTCATAGCCTTCGTCACCAGGAAGGAGTCCAACCATCTTGCCTTCTTGCATAAAGAATTTAGGTTCTATAGTTGGAATAGTTGATGGATCGATAGAGGACTTATCTTTTAGTAATTCTTCAACATCAGAATAACCACATATACTCTGAAGGTTCTTGATTGTTGGCATAATCAGTAATAGCTCTCCTGCCTCTTGTTTTCTAAGAGCTTCTTCAGGTTTAATCCAAAGACTATTAACGCTTTCTGAGCCATCATGAAGACCCTCTTGTCCACTAGGAGATATGGCTACAAAGAATCGGGTTGTATATCTTCTCTTTTCAATCTTAGGAGTAATCCAATGTGCCAAATATGCCAACCTATCAGTTGCCAGTGTAAGACCTTCTTGCTTACACATATGTTCCAAAACAGCCTCGCCTGCATTAAGTCGATTCCTGTATTCTACGAATCTTTTTCTTTCATCAGCATCTGAAGGATTAAATACAGAGCCATCTTCCTTATATGCAATAAGTATTCCTGCCTCTTCATAGCATTCTCTAATACAAGCTACCCAATAAGCGAGACCACCTTTTTCTTCTCCCAAAATACTTGAAAGTACTTGGTCAGAAGCTCCTGTAGAAATAGCTTCCATCTGACCTAGACCATCTTCAGGATCAACCTTGCCACCTGGAAATACAAAAGCGCCTCCAAAATTTGCTTTTGAAGCTCTTTCTACCAAAAATACTTCAATGCCTTTCTCGCTGGCATCTCTAACCAGCAAAACCGTAGCAGCTGCCTGAGGAATAGTTGGAGCTTCGTTTGGATCTGCCATTTGTGTATTAGCACCTTGTAATGGATTTTTCATAAATCGTCCTTATTTTCCATGATTATAATAGACTAGCGTCTTTTAAAACTTAATTAACTATAAATTTATTTCAAAGGAATGTCTAAATGATAGATACACATCCGCAATGGTTCAAAGAAGCTTTGTCAGTGAGCAAAGAGCAAAAAAGTATAAGGGTAGAGGGTGGACTCATTTCTTATCAGAAATGGGGTGATAGCTCTAAACCCGGAATGGTCTTGGTGCATGGTAGTGGCAGTCACTCTCACTGGTGGGACTTTATTGCACCTCTCTTACTCGAGGATTTTCAAATAAGTGCAATTGATCTATCGGGAATGGGCGACAGCGAACATAGGGAAAATTATTCTCCTGAACTTTATGGACAAGAAATATTATCAGTAGCAGAGGATAGTGGATTTTTTGATAATGGTGATCCGATTATTTGTGGACATAGCATGGGAGGATTTATGAGTGCTTATGCTGGTCTTATATCCAATAAACAAATTGGAGGTGTGATCATGGTAGATTCACCAATTAGACCTCCCACTTATGATTATTCAAATCATGTTAGAAGTGGTCCAATTAGGAGAATAAAAACATACCCAGATAGGGAGACTATCTTGGAAAGATTTAGACTGACACCTGAACAGGAATGCGAAAATGATTACTTAGTAAAATATATAGCTGAATGGTCTGTGAGAGAAGTAGAAAATGGATTTCAATGGAAATTTGATGATACGATTTTTGATAAATTAGGTTTTTCTCATATGACCAAAAATCAAGCCTTTGAATTGGAATGTAATTTGGGCATCATTTATGGAACAGAAAGCAATATGATGTCAGAAGAGATTCTCAGCTTCATAAGAGACAATGTTTCAGGGAATACTCCTATGGTAGCCATAGAAAGAGCCGCTCATCACATCCTACTTGATCAACCCTTAGTTCTGGCTGATGCAATTAAGGATATAGCAAAGAAATGGATATGAAGAAGTGATAAAGACGGTACTCCTTTTTTTATTTCTATATTTGTCCTTCTCTATTCATAGATCCCTTCACAAGGAAGAAATTTCCTATGGTTGCACTTCGATCAGCATGCTGATGTTTATTGATGTGATACTCGTGCTCTTAATCTACTATACTTTTTTTGATTAAATTAGTTTCTTGCCGGTAAACCTTTTATCAAACTCAGAGATCTCAAGGGAGCCCCTTCTCTTCTAAACTTTGATAACTCTTGATATTCCGGATCTTTATACCATCCATCCGCGGCCTCCTCTGAAGGAAAAGAGAATATGATCACTCGACCACCTGCTAAAGGCTCAGGCCCTTCAAGATGCCTAAAAGAATCATCAAATGTTAAAAATTCGCCTCCGTGTTTCTTTAATATAGGGAAAAAACCTTTTTCATATTTTAAGTAAGTAGCTTTATCTTCTATATCCAGGTTTACAACCATGTAAACTCTTATGTCTTCCAATTTTTTCTCCTTAAGCTTTTATAGACTGCAGTCTACCATCAATTATATCCTCTGCATCAGAGACCAATCTTGAGACCATTTCCTTGCAAGTTGGAACATCTTTCACTCTAGCAACTGAAATTCCTGCAGACCATATCCCATGCTCTAAATCACCTTCTTCAAAGACTACTCTTCCTCTTTGACCGGCAACAAGATCTTTAACATCTTCAAAAGTTGCCGATCCTGTTGATTCAATTTCAACAACTTCATCTGAAACAGAGTTCTTAAAAACTCTTGCGGTATTGTGCATCGTCCTAAACATTAAATTGGTAGATAATTCATCTGCCTCTGTCATTTTATCTTTTACATTTTGGTGGATCCCTGCCTCTTTAGTGGCCATAAATCGAGTGCCCATTACAATAGCCTCTCCGCCTAAAGCTAAGGCTGCAACCATACTTTTAGCATCACTAAACCCTCCACAACCTGCAACAGGAACATCTAATGCTTCGGCAGCTTGAGGCAATAAAACCAAAGAAGGAATATCATCTTCGCCAGGATGCCCGGCGCACTCAAATCCATCAATTGTTATTGCGCTTACTCCTACAGACTGAGCTTTTAATGCATGCCTAACAGATGTGCACTTATGTATAACTTTTACATCGTATTCTTTAAAAAGCTCCATAAAGGGCTCGGGGCTTCTGCCTGCAGTTTCTACTATCTTTACTCCTGATCCAACTATAGCCTGGGCATATTCTTCATAAGGAGGCGGATTTATAGTTGGTAGAACTGTTAGATTTACTCCAAAAGGTTTATCTGTCATCTCCCTAGTTCGTGCAATCTCCTTAGCAAGATCTTCTGGGGTTGGTTGAGTTAAAGCAGTTAAAATTCCTAATGCCCCTGCGTTAGATACAGCTGACACTAGCTCTGCATATCCAACCCATTGCATACCTCCTTGAATGACCGGATGCTCTATTCCAAATAAGTCTGTAATTCTAGTTTTTAACATTACTCACCTCTCCATGATTTAATTCAATTTATTTCAGTTTTCAAGAAAGATAGTAAGATACTTGAGTTAAATTAAGAAGAAATACTTTATGACTGAAAAATTAAGTCTTTTTATCGATAATCAGTTTGTAGAAAGTTCAACTGAAAAATGGATAGAAGTTTTAGACCCGTCTACTCAAGAAATCATTTGTGAAGCGCCTTGTGCTACTAATGAAGAAATTGATAATGCAATAATATCTGCAAAAAAAGCCTTTCTATCCTGGCGCGAGACCCCTCCTCCTGAGAGATCTAGAGTAATGATGCGTTATCAGGATTTATTAAAAACAAACCAAAAGGCTATTGCCACAATACTCAGTAAAGAGAATGGCAAAACTTTAGAAGATGCTATGGGAGACGTTTGGAGAGGCATTGAGGTTGTAGAACAAGCCGCAAATATAACGCCTCTCTTAATGGGAGAAACGGTTGAGAATGTGGCCAGAGAAATTGATTCCTATAGTTACATCCAGTCTCTAGGAGTCTGTCTTGGCATTACTCCGTTTAATTTCCCAGCAATGATACCTTTATGGATGTTTCCTATGGCAATAGCTTGTGGGAATACTTTTATCCTAAAGCCCTCGGAACAGGATCCTATGACCGCTAATAAACTTGCAGAGTTATTGGTTGAAGCAGGTGCTCCGCCGGGATTATTGCAGGTTATACATGGAGATAAGGATCAAGTCGATAGGCTTATAAAACATCCTGATATTAGAGCTATCTCTTTCGTAGGTTCTGTACCGGTTGGACAATATATATACAAAACGGGCACCGAGCACCTTAAGCGGGTTCAATCCTTTGCAGGCGCTAAAAATCATATGGTAGTCATGCCAGATGCTAATAAGATTAAAACCATTGATAGTCTAGTAGGATCATCAGTAGGAGCTGCTGGACAAAGATGTATGGCTATAAGCGTTGCTGTTTTTGTGGGTTCATCCAGAGATTGGATTGATAATCTCAAAATAGAGATGGAGAAAGTAAACCCAGGACCTTGGGACTCAGAAGATGCAGGCTTTGGTCCTGTAATTAGCTCTCAGGCTAAGGAGAGGGTCATTAGCCTCATAGAAAAAGGAAAAACTGAAGCAGAATGTCTTATTGATGGAAGTAGTTGCAGTGTCGAAGGATATCCAAATGGCAATTGGGTTGGAACAACTCTCTTTTCTAAAGTCAAAACGGATTCTGAAATATATAAAACAGAAATATTTGGACCTGTTCTTTTGTGTATTGAAGTAGGCACACTGGAAGAGGCAATAGAATTAATTAACGCAAATCCTTTCGGTAATGGAACTTCTATATTTACTGCGTCAGGAAGATCTGCTCGTAAATTCCGACATGAAATAGAGGTAGGCCAAGTTGGAATCAATGTACCGATTCCGGTACCGCTGCCTTTCTTTTCATTCACAGGATGGAAGCAATCTTTTTATGGTGATCTACATGCTTACGGGAAACAAGCGGTTAGGTTTTATACAGAAACTAAGACGGTCACAGAGAGGTGGTTTGAAGATGATGAGAAAAGTACAAAAAATTTAACGATTAATCTGGAGTAATTTATGGATTTTGACTTAACTTCCGATCAAAAGAATTACAGAGATCTTGCCAAAAATTTTTCTGATAATGAGTTAAAACCCTATGCAGCCGAATGGGATAAAAATGAGTACTTTCCTATTGAGACAATAAAAAAAGCAGGAGATCTAGGATTTCTATCGCTCTACGTTGATTCTAGTTTAGGTGGAATGGGATTAGGCAGGCTTGATGCTTCAATTGTGTTTGAACAATTGGCTCAAGGTTGCACCAGCACTACAGCTTTCATGACAATTCATAATATGGCTATCTGGATGGTCAGTAAATTTGCTACAGAAGAATTGAAATCTGAGTGGTTTCCTCAGTTAAGCTCTGGCCAACAGCTTGCTTCTTATTGCCTCACAGAACCAGGTTCAGGTTCGGATGCCGCTTCTTTAAGAACCACAGCAATAAAGGATGGTGATAGTTATATTCTCAATGGATCTAAGGCATTTATATCCGGGTCTGGTGTAACTAATTGCCTTATATTGATGGCGAGAACCGGAGATGCAGGGCCCAAAGGAATTTCTTGTTTTTTAGTGCCGGCCAACTTGCCTGGAATAGAGTATGGTAAGAATGAAGCCAAAATGGGATGGAAAAATCAACCTACAAGATTAGTGTCTTTAACCGATGTAGTAATTCCTAAAAATAATTTAATTGGTGAAGAAGGAAATGGTTTCAAGATCGCCATGGAAGGATTAGATGGAGGAAGAATCAATATAGCAACCTGCTCTATCGGAACTGCTCAGTCTGCCTTAGAAGAAGCCCAAAAATATATGAATGAAAGAGAACAGTTTGGGAAGAAATTATCTGATTTTCAAGCCATGCAATTCAAAATCGCTGATATGGTAACTGAATTAGTAGCAGCTAGAACAATAACTCGATTAGCTGCATATAAAATTGATAAAGGTGATACTGAGGCAACTACCTATTCTGCTATGGCAAAACGTTTTGCAACTGATGTTGGTTTTAATGTTTGCAATGAAGCACTTCAGATTTTCGGTGGATACGGATATATTCAAGATTATCCTTTAGAAAGGAATGTAAGAGATGTCAGAGTTCATCAAATACTAGAGGGTACTAATGAAATTATGAAAATGATAATAGGACGCAGAATGGTGATGGAAGATGCGGCCTCAATAATTCAATAAATATAATGACAGATAAATTAATACTAGAAAAAATAGAACATACAGCAAAAATTATAATCAATAACCCTTCTGCCAACACCTGGGATCTTGAAAGTCTTTCCGAATTGAAGAAGATGATTGCTGCACTTAACAAAGATGACGATATATTTTCTCTAGTGATTACCGGACAAGGTGAAAAGTTTTTCTCGGCAGGCGCTGATCTTAAAGTTTTCCATGAAGGCGGGAAAGAAGCCGCAAAAGAAATGGGTAATGCTTTTTCAAAAGCTTTTGGTGCGCTTAGTAAATTTAGAGGTGTATCGATAGCTGCTATAAATGGATTTGCAATGGGAGGAGGACTTGAGTGTGCGTTAGCCTGCGATATAAGAATTGCAGAAGAAAAAGCAGTGTTGGCTCTACCGGAACCTAAAGTAGGTTTATTACCATGCGGAGGAGGCACACAGGTTCTACCTAGGTTAGTTGGAGAAGGTTGGGCAAAAAGGATTATTTTAACTGGGGAGCAAATTAGACCTGATCAAGCTGTAAAAATTGGTTTAATCGAAGAAAAAGTTGATGATGGAAAGGCCTTAGAGACGGCCATGTCGTTGGCTGCTTCCGTTGCAAATCAAAGCCCTAGTAGTATTTCTCAATGCAAAGAATTAATTCATAAAGCTCGTCTCTCTCAAGAGCCTTATAAAGAAGAACTAGAACCTTTCGTAAATTTATTTGATACAAAAGATCAAAAAGAAGGGGTTGAAGCCTTCTTAGATAAAAGAAAACCTAATTGGCAAAATGCCTAATGACGAGTTATTAGTAGAGATATTAGAGTGNCAGANTGATACTAAAGTTGGTCATATAACACTCAATTCTCCCGAAACATTAAATTCATTAACTATGAACATGGTTAATGAGATCTCTAATCTATTAGATGATTGGGAAGTCGATCCACAAATTAAAATGGTCTTTATAAGCGGTTCAGGTGAAAAAGCATTTTGTGCTGGTGGTGATATAAGGGCACTATATGAATCAATGTGTTCGCCAGAAGGTCCTGTTTTTGCCGAAACATTTTTTGAATCAGAATATAGATTGGATTATAAAATCCACAAGTTCTCAAAACCCATAATTTCCGTCTTAGATGGCATTGTAATGGGAGGTGGAGCTGGATTGATGTTTGGCAGTTCTTATAAGATTGCCACTGAAAGAACAAAGTTTGCTATGCCAGAAATTGGTGTTGGTTTATTTCCTGACGTTGGCTTTACGTCTTTAATAAAAGACCTACCGGAAGGTCTTGGTATTTATATTATGCTAACAGCAACCCAACTTAATTCTGCTGATATGAGTTTCTGCAATTTAGTAGATGGTTCATTAAGCTCTAAAGATATAGATAATTTTCTTTTAGATATTCAAGACATAACCTGGCAAGATGAAGCTGACAAGAACTTAGTTCTTTTAGACTCTTTAATCAAAAATAATCAATATTCAGAAAAAGTGGCGAACTTCTCTGCTAGTAAAGTGAAAGAGGAACTGAAGAAAATACAGTCTATGACTCGTGAGGATAACCTTTTAGGTGTTTTTGAGAATATTATGAATAATGCATCTGCAGATGAGTGGTATGAAAAAGGAAAAGAGTCACTTAAAAGAGGAAGCCCAATGTCCGCACATTTAATTTGGCTTCAGTGTTTAAATTCTCCTAACCTTAGCCTAAAAGAGGTGTTTCAGTTTGAACTCAATTTAGCTATACAAGTTACTAGAATTGGAGATTTCAAGGAAGGTATAAGAGCATTAATAATTGATAAAGACAATAAACCAAAGTGGAAGTATGGCTCTATTTCAAAAGTATCAAAAGAGTGGATAGACAAGCATACAGAGCTAGCCTGGAGACAAAATCCTTTGGAGGATCTTTAAAATGAAAAGAGTTGGATTTATAGGTTTAGGCAATATGGGCTTACCTATGGCCAGTAATATCTTAAAGGCCGGTATTGAAATTAATGCCTTCGATTTATCTGTGGATGCAATGCTAAAAGCAGATGAATTAGGGATGAAAACCAAAAATACAGCCTCAGAAGTTCTAGAGAATATAGACGCGCTTATCACAATGTTGCCAAACGACATGGCAGTAGAAAATATATTCTTAAAGGAAAATTTACTAGGAGAAATTAACAAAGACATAATTGTTATAGAGTCTTCCACTATTAGCCCTCAAGTTGCAAAAAAGGTTTCGAAAGAAGCAGCCAAGATGGATATCGCTATGTTAGATGCTCCAGTGTCTGGGGGCGTCAAAGGTGCAGAACTGGGAACTCTCACTTTCATAGTAGGAGGAAATGATGAACACCTTAAAAAAGCAACTCCTCTTCTTGAAATTATGGGTGATAAAACCTTTTATGCGGGCCCATCAGGATCAGGTCAAGTAGCTAAACTTTGTAATAATATGCTTCTAGCAATCCATATGTGTGGAACAGCTGAGACAATTGCTATGGGGGTTAATAATGGAATGGACCCTGCAATTCTGTCCGAAATAATGAAGAACAGTTCAGGTGGAAACTGGTCTCTTGAAAAATATAATCCCTTCCCCGGAGTCATGGATGAAGTTCCTGCAAGTAACAATTATTCAGGAGGGTTCTTGAACTCCTTGATGTTGAAAGATTTAAATCTTGCTGAAGAGCTAGCCACTCAATCTGAGTCTAATACTCCTTTAGGAAAACTAGCCAAAGAGCTATATCAAGAGCTAAATAATCAAGGGTTTGAAAATCTTGATTTCTCTAGTATTCAAAAAAGCTATCTAGATTAAGAACTATTTTGTTTAACTTTAAATCTATCTTAGTTGATATATTAGGGTAATTACCCTAATATTTAGGGTAATTACCCTAAATGATAAATTTATCCACTAGAACTGATGCCTTGTTTTCAGGCAGCACAAAAGACAAGTTACTTAAAGGCAGTCTTGAACTTTTTAACAGGAAAGGTTTTGTTGGAGTAACGACCTCCCTTTTAGCTTCTTCTGCTAAAGTCCGTGAAGGAACGCTTTGGTATCACTTTAAATCTAAAAAGAGTTTGGTTGAATCTCATATCGAACTCTTTACAGCCAATTTTGATCTTGAACTAGAAATAGTAAATAAAATTGATTTAGAGGTTTTAATCAAACAACTATTTTCTCAATATTATTTCAATTGGGATTTCAGATACTTATTTAGAGATAATCTTATTAACTATTTTTCTAGTGATCAGTCATTAGCCGATAAGTTAAATAATTTAAATCAAATCAGATTCAATAAGATCAAAGAGGAAGCTCTATTGGGTAGGGATATAGGTATCTTTAATTTCAAAGACAATGAACTTGAGGACTTGAGCGAAATCATTTTCCTTGTGGCTGATAATTGGTTTTCTCTCTCTTCAAGAAAGTACCCAGACAAAGATGAAAGTTTCTTAATTCAAAGAGGTATGGGTTTATTAATAAGGGTATTAGAACCTCATCTAAGCCAAGAATCAAAAAAAATAGTTAAAAATATACATGGAGGAGTTTTATTATGAGTCGATCAAATTATTTCTTTTTTAAAAGACCGATAGCCCTATTCATCCTTGCAATGACATTAATCCTCTCTGGAGGAATTTCAGCAAATAAGGGACTAGAAATCGCCAAACTCAGTGATAAAAATAATGATGGATATGGTGACAGCTCATCTTCCATGACAATGCAATTGATTAACAGAAAAGGTGATGTCGTTGAAAGAAAGCTCGCCTTTAAAAGACTAGAAGTCCCAGAAGATGGAGATAAGTCAATAGCTGTTTTCGAGAGTCCAAGAGATGTAAAGGGTGTCGCGATATTGTCCTATGCTCATAAGGTTGAATCGGATGATCAATGGCTATATCTACCTGCTTTGAAGAGAGTGAAAAGGATTGCATCTAAGAATAAATCAGGTCCTTTCTTGGGAAGTGAATTTTCTTTTGAAGATTTTTCATTTCAAGAAGTAGAAAAATATGAATATACATTCATCGGAGAAGAAGTATGCAAAGATTTAATGTGCTTCGTTATTGAAAGACGCCCTCTTGACCCCTACTCTGGCTATACAAAGCAGATGGTTTGGATTGATAAGGAAAACTACCTAGTTCAGAAAATATATCACTATGATAGAAAGTCTTTCCACCTAAAAACCCAAACATTTGAAGATTACAGGCTCTACAAAGATTCTTATTGGCAGCCCCACATGGTAAAAATGATCAATCATCAGAACGGAAAGAGTTCTATATTGATGTTTGAGGATGTAAAACTTAATACAGGTTTCACAGATAAAGACTTCTCACAAAATAGTTTAAGAAGATCTAGGTAAATGACTGTCTGGAGAATTCTTACCATTACGGCCTTCTTCAGCGCGGTTTTACCTGGTGAGATAATTGGAGAATATTCTATAGACAACAGATATTTCTTTAATGAGGCAACACAAGGTCAAGACAAAAGCCACACCTCCTTTACCTTGTCTCCAGAACTATTTATTGAAGAAGGCGAAAGAATAATTCATATAAAACCGAAATTTAGGAAGGATAACAAAGATGCAGAAAGAAATTTATTTGATATCCAAGAATTATATTTACTAGAAATATTTGAAGATAAAGAAATTAAGCTTGGAATAAGTAAGGAGTTTTGGGGTGTTACGGAAACGACTCATAGAGTAGATATTATTAATCAAACTGATACTTCAGAAAGCTTCGATGGTGAAGATAAGCTTGGTCAGCCGATGATAAAATTTTCATATGAAAGAGACTGGGGTCTTCTTGATATTTATACGCTCATTGGTTTCAGAGAAAGGACTTTTGCAGGTCAAGACGGAAGACTAAGGTTTGGTGTCATTACTGATACTGACAATCCTTTGTATATTTCCTCGGCAAAAAATAAAAGAGTCGATTTCGCCATTAGATGGAGTAATTACTATGATAATTTTGAAGTAGCATTGTCACATTTTTCAGGTACCACAAGAGAACCGAGGTATTTAGCGTCAGAAAAGAAACTTAATAAACTCTCTCCTCTTTACGAAGTCATTGATCAATCTGGATTAGAAATGCAGTACTTCTTCGGAAGTTTAGCGCTCAAAGGCGAATTTATTTCTCGCTCTGGACAGGGCGATCGGTTTACGGCGGCTACATATGGCCTTGAATATACCCAAGTCGGAATTCTTGATACAAGATTAGATCTCGGATGGATTATTGAAGCCAATCATGACGACAGACTAGTCAGTTCACCTACCGTTTTAGGGACTAGACTTACTTTGAATGATATTTCTGATACTCAAATTTTATCAGGTCTAACCTATAACGAGAGATCAGAGGAGATAGGATTTCTTCTAGAAGCAACTAGGAGATTAGGGAACTGCTGTTTAGTGTCTATAGAAGGGATTTACTTTGATGATATAAACGAGGACAACGGAGAAAGGAAGATTTTTCAATCTTTTAAAGAAGATGACTTTCTAAGGATAGAATTTATATATTATTTTGGAGAATAAGGAATGAGTAAAACTTTAATTGCATCTTGGATAATTAAATATCGAATTATTTCAATAATATTTAGCTTGCTATTGTTTGTTGGCCTCACCCAGGGAGTGACTCAACTTACTTTCAATCCCGATATGGAAACTTTTTTTCCAGAAAATCACCCTGCTACTGCTCTTAACACAGATATAGATGAGACCTTCCTTCCAACAGATAATATGGTTATTGCTATTAATGGTAAGGGTGAATCAATTTTTAAAAAAGAAACTCTCAATTTAATTGAAGAATTAACAAAAAGATCATGGGCAACTCCATTTTCAATTAGGGTCGATAGTCTTACTAATTACTCTTATGTGAAATCAGTAGAAGATGATTTGATAGTCGGACCTTTTGTCGAAAATGCACTTTCTCTAAGTGAAGAGATTATTAAAGAAAAAGAAAAATTAGTAGAGGGGGAAGANGCAATTTATGGATTCCTTATCTCCGAAGACAAACAGACCACAATTATAAGTATTGTTATTGATCCTCCTCAGCCGAATAAAGAAGCAAATCTAATTACTACCATTGAATTTATTCTTGAATTCCTTGATGAGGCAAAATTGGATTATCCTCAACTCGATATCAGGCTAACGGGTAATCCCTACCAAGAATACATAAGTCCAAAAATGGTCCAAGCNGAAGTGCCTATAGTTTTGCCTCTAATGCTTTTACTAATCTTCTTATCTGTCTTCTTCCTTTTAAGAAGTCTAGCTGCAGTGATAGCGACTGTTACGGTTGTTTTTCTCACAATAGGTTCTACATTTGGATCAATTGGTTTGATGGAAAATGCACTTAATCAAATGGTGATAGTTTTTCCAATACTCATAATCACTCTTGCACTAGCGGATTGTGTCCATTTATTCAGTATCTATTTTCAACAGCGAACACAAGGCAAGACTACAGAAGAATCTATGATGAGAAGCCTTGAATTAAATCTTCAACCTCTCTTCTTAACCACCATAACAACCTGTATAGGTTTCTTATCTTTTAATATCTTAGAAGTTGCACCATTAAGAGATTTAGGTAATGGAATTTCGGTAGGAGTGTTTTTGGCATTTGTCTTCACGATATTTTTTGTCGCACCAATAATCTCATTTTTAAAAGTTAAAGTGCCTCAATCAACCGAAACTCAAACAAGATTTGCAAAAAAAATAGCTGTATTTAGTCTCTCTAAAGGAAAGACTTTTATTTGGCTGGTGCCAGCAGTGAGTTTATTTCTTATTTCATTAATCCCATTAAATGAATTAGACGATAATCCAACACAAATGTATTCTGATAGATACAGTTCTTTCAGCCCAGATACTTTATGGCTTGATGAAAAACTAGGTGTTACATTTCCAGTAAGCTTCAGGGCGGATTCTCAAAACGGCAGTGTATCAAATCCTCAATTTCTGAGATTTATAGATCAGTTCTCTCTTTGGTTAGAGGAGCAGGATGAAGTAAATCATGTAACTTCTCTAGCGAGAACAATGAAAACACTCAATAAAAGTATGCACGGCGATGACCTAAATTGGAAAGTCATACCTGATGATCAAGAGCTATCTTCTCAATATCTATTCTTTTATGAAATGTCCCTTCCGATGGGTCTAGATATGAATAGTTCTATTAGTCAGGATAGAGGCTCTACAAAAATAGCAGCAACTCTAAAGGATATGACAGGGAATGAGTATCTGGCATTCAACCAAAAAGTTAATGCTTACTTAGATGAAAATGGATTAAATTCTATTATTTCAGAACCGGCAGGATTTAGAGTGGTCTTTTCACACATGAATAAGGTTATTGTTGAATCTTTAATCACAGGTGTCGCAATTGGCCTCTCTATCATTACGCTTATTCTTGGTTTTTTCTTTCGCTCGACTCTGTTTGGCCTTCTTTCTTCTTTTCCAAATATTTTACCAATTGGAAGTGCTTTTGGAGTCTGGGCAATCCTGAATGGACAAGTCAGCTTCATGGTTGCCGTAGGCATGGGGTCTACTTTAGGAATAATTGTAGATTTTACAGTACATTTACTTAGTAAATATGACTTGGCAAGAAAAGAACTGGGCAAAAGTCCAGAAGAGGCTATCTATTTTTCTTTTGAAGCGGTTGGCTTCGCTTTAATAATCATGACAGCTGTTCTATCGATGGGCTTTGCAGTATTGCATTTAGTTAATTTCATTCCACTTCATGATTTTGCTCAATTTTCTATTATTGCTTTTATAGTTGCTCTACTTATAGACTTCTTTCTCTTTCCAAATCTTCTAGTAAAATTTGATAAAAGAAAGTTTAACTAAGATCTAGTTAAATAGTATCCAGTTAACAAACATGGAATAAGGGATAAGGCTGCTACTATGAAAGCAAAACCATAGTCTCCGGAACCTAAAACAAGGGGTGCGATATTATTGCCAATTAGCATAGAGATATTGCCAAATCCCATAAATATTCCAAAGTTTGTTGCACTTGTATTCGAAGTGCAAAGGGCCATTAAGATAGAAAATATCAAAACTGACCATCCCGCATCTACGGCATCAACACCTACAATGGCAATAGTGCTCAGAGAGTCAGGAGTGTCGGCAGTAAAAGTACTAACTGCCAGAAATATAAATGCCTGACAGGTTATAAAAAAGAGAAGGAGAAAACGTTTTCCAAAATAAAGGGTTAAAATGCCTGCCGATAGGCCCAGCAAGCCCCCTAGCCACATGCCAACAGGCCTTAAATAACCTATGTCCTCTCCAGACCAACCTAAAACTTCTATATAAAACTCATTATAGATAACATCAAAAATTCCATAGCCAATATTAGAGAAAATCATAAAAGTCATTGCCGCTAAGGCACTCATGTTGAAGAGGCTTTGACTAACGCCAGTAATAAGTTCTTTTAATGTCAGTCTATTTTTATAAGACACAGATTGAAATCCGGCCTTATAAGGAAGTTCTTTAGAAAATAAAGGGAATAAGAAAATTAAAGACATTATCAATATGAGCAAAAAGAAGGCTTCGTTCACTCCATAGCTATAAAAAACATAAGTAGATAAAGCCATGCCAGAACCTCTACCTAAAGTTTTACTACCCCACATAAAACCATTAGCATTGGCCAACTGATCCTCCCTTAAGCTGTCTGCTGCAAGAGCATCTATAGAAATATCTGAAATAGCTACAAATGAGTTATGAAGAGTTAGTAAAGCAATAAGAGTGAAGTTTACCGACTTCACTTCAATGAATATTAATGGCACTAAAGCTAGCATCATTGCTATTTGGCTTATCAGAATCCAGAACCTTCTTCGTCCAAAACGGTTTAAAGTAAACGAATCAATGACAGGCCCCATGAAAACTTTCAAGGTCCAAGGGATCATTGTGATCGACAATAATAAAGAGATATCAGAAACAGAAGCACCAATCGAAACTAGATAGGTTGTTAATGCAAATAAAGTTCCTCCCGAGAGGCCTTGAGATAAATAAACTGCGCTCAGACTACCGATATGCCAAATACTTCCTTCACTAGAATACGAGATTTAATTAATTCCATTTATTTCTTGTTTAGTTAATTAAGAGCAAAAGATTGTTTGATTAAATCATATGATCTGACTCTTGCAGATAAAGGTTCGCAAATTGTAATTACTTTTAATTCCTCTGGCGCAACTTTATCCAAGATAGGTTGGAGCTTTTGCCTGACTGTTTGTGGTGCCCCAATAAAAGTCCTATTGTCATTAGTTGCTATCAAATCACCATTTACGGATTCTTTAGCCTCTTGTAGTGTAGGGAAAGATCCAAAAATTCCTTTTTGTGAATTTTGTCTCCAAGCCGCAGCACTCAAAGATAATTCCTCTGCTTCATTATCCGTATCAGCACATATCGAAAAGACTCCCACACTAATCTTAGGCTCTTTAGAAAAGATAGAAGGTTGAAAGTTATCTCTATACACCTCGGCTAAATCTATACATGAAGGATCAATGAAATACGCCAAAGACATTGGTAGTCCAAAGTGAGCTGCATACTCCGCCCCTTGTCTAGATGAAACTAATAGCCAGACCTCAGGAAGCTCTCCTAGTCCTGGAGTTACATTTACGGACTCAAAGGATTCAGTTGAAGAAACAGTTCCTTCCAAGAATGATTTTAAGTCATTCATCTTAGTTGCGAAGAATTCAGGCCCAGTCGTTTTTGAGCCATATGCCAGAGCGCCTGCTTGAAAAGCATCACTACCTGGAGCTCTTCCGAGGCCAAGATCAATTCTATTAGGAAAAAGTGATTCTAATAATCGGAAATTTTCTGCAACTTTATAGGGACTATAATGCATTAACATAACGCCACCAGAACCTATCCTGATCGATTCAGTTTCTGAAGCTAGACTCGGAATTAATACTTCAGGAGAACAGCCGGCAAAAGATGTTGAGCCATGGTGTTCGGCCAACCAAAAACGGGTTAAACCTAGTGAATCACAGTACTTTGCAAGCTCTCTTGTTTCCTTAATAGCCTTATTAGCACTTGAATTAGAAAAGATAGGAGACTGATCAACAACACTTATCTTCATAGTCTCACGGGCCAATAGGTTTACCATCTACAACTTGATCTAAATATTCAGACATTCCATAGCCCACTATTCCGTTATAAGTATATTCAGTCATTCCTTCCGTAATTCTTGTAACGAGACTATCTCCATCAGGGGTATTTCTTCTATTTCTTAATGGGATCAAAGATAAAACCTTTCCTTTAACTTCGTATTCTTCATGATCTGTTCTTGCCCAGGCAGTAAATGTTTTCTGGAAATTATCATCATCGTATTGGGTATCGATTTTACAATCTTTTATAGATTCATATTTACCATCTTTAAGGACTATGCCACCTCTTCTTTCTGAATCCTCACTCTGATGGACGATGCTAAACATAAAACCAATCTCGTCATTTATATTTATTGTCAGCCATCTGTACCATTCAATAGCCTGCCAGTACCTAGGGCCCCAACTTTTATCTCTAAGACCAAGACCATCAATGGTCCACTCTTCGCCATTAACTTTTATCGTTCCTTTTCCAGATGTATGTTGTTCGTAATGCGCTTTTGAAAAACTTTTCTCTGGATCTGTTTCTAGAGAAGTACCATCTTTTCTAACCGCCTGTCCTCCAAACATTGGGGATATACCACTGATATTAATATCCGCTTCACATTCAACTCTCGGATTTTCCTTAAATGCCTTACTAGGATTTAACATATCTTTTGGATTATCAAGAAGCAATATCTTTCCTTTGTACTTTACTCTCAGGCTTTTGAAAGGCTCTAAAACTTCAAATTTCATTCCTCCTGCATCAAAAAATTCATTTGTAGAAATTTCTGGTCTACCAAACATGAAACCTATCCTTCCATCTGGAAGATATATACAACAAGTCATTTCCGCATAGCCTTCATTCGGTCGGTTTCCTAACCTGAACCATCCACCCATCTTCTTTTCATGATCAAAAACATTGAAGTACATGCTTTCGTTATAATTAGAAGCCTCATCTGGCTCATGATTGAATTCATCTTGAGGTTCAAGCCTTATTTCAATATCACTCATTTGATTTCCTTAGTTGTTCTTGTATTGCCCAGTTTACATGCTCTTTTACAATCGCTGAAGAAGAGTCTTGACGAAAACTTAAAACCTCAAGAATTTTTTTTGAATAAGTTGCATTACCTAATGCAATAGCTATGTTCCGTAGCCATGATTCGTAACCTGCTCTTCGAATTGGAGACCCTTCTGTTTTACTTAAAAAGTCCTCTTCACTCCAGATAAATAACTCACACAGCTCAATATCGTCAAGTTGGTGTCTAGGTAAAAAATCTTCTTCATCCGTATAGTGAGTGAATTTATTCCATGGACAGAATATCTGACAATCATCACATCCAAAAATTCTATTTCCCATTTTTGATCTTAGCTCTTCAGGAATTGAGCCTTTATATTCAATGGTGAGATAAGAAATACATTTTCTGGCATCAAGTTGATTGGGCCCTACAAAGGCATTAGTTGGACAAATATCGATGCAGGATGTGCAGGAGCCGCAATGGTTTTCAGTATTCGGCTTATCAATTGCTAACTCTATATCGGTGTAAATCTCTCCAAGAAAAAAATATGACCCTGAATTCTTATTCAAAAGTAATGTATTTTTTCCAATCCATCCCAACCCTGCCTTCTGAGCGATAGCTTTTTCTAAAACTGGAGCGCTATCAACGAATACTCTATTGGAATGAGACGAATGTTCTTTAATCTTTTCTGCTAGTTTCTTTAATCTAGATCTCATTAATTTGTGATAATCCCTGCCCCTGGCATATCCAGAAACAAATGCTTGATTGTCACGGTCTAAGAGTTCTCTGCCGTTATAACCTTCTGGTAAATAATTCATAGTCACAGAAATGATTCTTCTAGTGCCCTCTACCAACTCATTAGGAAATTCCCTTTTAGAATTATTTCTTTCTAAATAGGTCATTTCTCCTTGATATCCATTTTCCAACCATTTATCTAAATACCGCTGATCATCAGAAAGATTAACGTCTGTTATACCCACAGAACTAAAGCCAAAATCTTTGGCCCAACGCTTAATTTGATATGACAAATCTAGATTTATATCTTCTGTGCGTAAATTATTCATTATTAAATTAGTAGAGTGCCTATCGTAGAGATATAATTTTCTAACACAAATCCTAAGCTAGAAATGAAACTATATACTGCCAGCGAAACAAGAAAAATAGATAGCCTTGCAATAAAAGAAAAAGATATCTCTGGGTACTCTTTAATGCAAATAGCTGCTGAGTTTTCTTTAGATGTAATTCTCAGAGAATTCTCTCCATTAGATGAATTAATTATCTTCTGCTCCAAAGGAAAGAATTCTGGAGATGGATTCCTTTTAGGAAGTTATGCAAAAGAATTTGGCCTTCAAGTCACTATAGTAATGAGCAATTCTGCTAGTGAATTAAAGGGAGTATCTAAAAAAGCTTTTCTAGAGATGAAAGAGTCAAAAGTTAAGGTTATAACGACTAAATCTGTTGGGAAACTTAAAGTATCTAATAACGCGGTTATTGTAGATGCATTAATAGGAACCGGGCTAAAAGGGATCCTAAGAAAGAATATAAAAGACTCTATTTTGGCGATTAATCAACTTGGAATTAAATCACCAGTGGTATCCCTTGATATACCTTCAGGTGTGAATCCGGATACAGGAAGCGTGAATGATGTGTGTGTCTTTGCAGATATCACTGCAACTTTTGTTGCCAACAAGAGAGGTTGTTTTACTTCAGTTGGGAAAAAAGTTTCTGGAGAAATAATTTATTCAGGGCTAGATATACCAAGCAAAATTTTTTCTAACGTGGCTTCCACATCTTCACTCATTAGTCATGACGATAAATTAGATAAAGTTGTTTACAGAGAACAGGATAGTCATAAAGGACATTTCGGACACGTGGTTGTTATAGGTGGAGATACTGGTCTTGGAGGAGCAGGAATACTAGCATCTAAAGCTGCAGTATATTCTGGAGCAGGATTAACTAGTTTGGCTACCAGACCAAATCATGTGAGCGCAAGTTTAGTCTCTTGTCCTGAGGTAATGGTCATTGGTGTTAATTCAGGACAAGACTTAGAACAGTATCTTCTCAAGCCAAATGTTATTGCAATTGGCCCTGGTTTAGGTCAATCCGCTTGGTCAGAACAAATGGTCCAGAGAGTATTTTGGGAAGCTGAAAAAAGAGATGTTGCAGTTATTATGGATGCCGATGCCCTGAATCTTCTAAGCAAACTGAAACTATCTAGCAAGTTACCAAGAAAATTGATTCTAACCCCTCATCCTGGAGAAGCGGCTAGATTACTCAATATAGATGTTGCAACTATTGAATCAGATAGATTTACTGCTGCAGCTAAAATCCAACGAAAATTTAATGCCACTGTAGTTCTAAAGGGATCGGGAAGTATTGTCTGTTATAAAACTAATAATATTCAAAAGTGGGGTCTTTGTGATGCGGGTAACCCGGGAATGGCTACTGGTGGTATGGGTGATGTGCTTACTGGAGTCATAGCCGGTTTATTGGCACAAGGTTTAAGCTTGAAAGATGCTACTGAAGCTGGAGTTGATTTACATGCTAAGGCTGCAGATTTAGCCTCTTTAGAGGTAGGAGAAGCAGGACTTACTCCTAGCGATGTCATTGAAGAGCTTAGAATAATTCTAAAATATGAGTAGAGTTATAGTCACCTCTAACGAAGATGAAACAATGTCAGTAGGGGAAGAACTGGCAAGAGAGATTAAAGAAATTAAAGCTGATAGGTCTATTATCATTTTTTTAGAGGGTGAACTTGGTGCAGGAAAGACAACCTTCACAAAAGGAATTCTTAAAGGGTTCAATTACGAAGAATTAGTTAAAAGCCCAACTTATAATCTTGTAGAAATACACGAAACTAAAAGCCACAAAGTATTTCACTTTGACTTGTATAGAATCTCTGAGCCCATTGAACTCGAAGAAATTGGTATAGACGAATACTTAAAAGAGTTAAAATCAGTATCGATCTTTGAATGGCCTAAGAATGGTGAAAGCACTCTTCCTTCACCTGACTTCCATGTTCAAATATCTTACAAAGACACTGAACAGAAGAATAAAAGAGAATTACTAATTTCATGAAAATAAAATCTTTTAGAACCCTGCTACTAATAATCTCAATAGTAGTCATTAAACCTATAACCTCAAATGAATCAGATATTTATTGCTTTGTGGGGGATGCCGGTGAGGTGAATCCAACTCAAGCAATGGTCGTTGAGGCTTTGGCTAATTCTGATTGTTCGATGGTTTGGCATCTGGGTGATATCACGCAACTGGGCGTTCAATCTATTAATGATCCAGAACTACAAGATAGTTTTCTAACCCCCTTCAAGCCATTTCTTGAGACAGAGATTCCTTTTTATCTCACTGTTGGCAACCATGACTACAAAGGCGATCCTACTGTCTATTTAGAAGTTGCAAAAGATTACCCTTCTATACATCACCCTAGTAATTTCTATACCAAGCAGTTTGGTAAATTATGCTTTTTTGCTCTAGATACAACTATTTTTGATAAGTTGTATTATTTTTATAAAAGAGGCAGTCAGATTAGATGGCTTGCGGAAGAAGTTGAGAGAATGAAAGATCAATGTGAGTTCTCTATCGCTGTAGCTCATCATCCATTATTTAGTTCAGGTGATAGAGATAGAGCAAACCCTCAACTAGCTATTTTCTTGGAAAACTATGTTTTTGGTACTTTTGATATTTACATAACAGGACATAACCATGTGTTGGCTGATGAAGGTGATCATAAGAAAACTCTTCAACTTATAAGTGCAACAGGAGCCCTGCCAGGAGGCTCTCCGCTAGAAATTGATAAGGGTAAGTTCAATATTGAGACTCCGGGTTATCTTAGAATGACTATTGATGGCAATACAGCAAGATATGAATTTATCAGCGCTGAGGATGATGAAATCTTATGGTCTAATATTAAGGTTGGATCAGGCTTAAGATAGCTAGATGTCTATTCTGCTTGAGACTTCTATAGCCAATGCCAAAGAAGATGTTAAACCTGGAGAAGCATAACCAAGGACATTTACATACTGAGCATTACTTACTCCACCAGAATCTACTACAAAGTCCTTTATACCCTTAAGCTTCGGTCTAATACCAGAGTAACCAGGAGTAAGATCTTCCTCTTTTATTCCAGGCCAATAAGTCTGTACAGCTTCAACAAAATTTAATTTTTGATCTTTTGAGAGACTGTAATCAATCTCATCAACGACAAAAGCGGAAGGTCCAAATCTTATTCCCTTGCCCAAATCAATTGTCGCATGAAGACCTAAACTATTTTCAGTTGGTGTGGGGTAAATGAGGCTACCCAATTTTTCCTTACCCTGGTATGTGTAATACTCACCTTTTACATATTCTTCTTCATAATTGTTTGCATCATTAATAAGATTTGCAATATGGACTGCATTGAGACCAGCCGAGTTAACTAACACTTTAGAAATAACCAGGAATTTATGATTAGTATTTTTATCTTCAACCAGAATCTCAAAGCCATTCTTAGATTGAGTTACATCTAAAGTTTCATTACCGAGCAGTATGTTCCCACCTTGGCTCTGAAAGTCTCTACTCAATGAGTGTATGAAGGAATGGCTGTCAAAAATTCCAGTAGATGGAGAAAAAATAGATTCGTTGTATCTTAGGAAGGGATATTTCGATTTCAATGAATCATCATACGTTAAATCATCAACGCCACATGCCATGCCATTTTCATAAACAGTATTTAGTTTTTCTGATTCTTTATCCGATGTAGAGACTATATATTTTCCACAACGATTAAACTCGATCTTTCTCTCCTTGAGATAATCATAAAGTAGCTCTTTACCTTTAAGGCAAAGCTTTGATTTTAAAGAACCTTGATCGTAATACATTCCAGCATGTATTACCTCAGAGTTTCTGCTAGAAGTTTCTTGAGCAATTTGATTATTTCTTTCAATTAAAAAAATATTATCAAATTTAGATGAAAGTTCTCTTGCAATGGCAATGCCAGAAACTCCTCCTCCGATAACCAAGCAATCTACTTCAAATTTTTCTAATTTGCTCAATAGTTTTTAAAGAAATGTATTATATTTGCTGTTATGGTTGGGTTCTTTCCCAGTATAGATATCTTGAATAAAAAAGTTTAGAAAAAATCGAATTTTAATGAAATTAAATTACGGAATCATAGGAACTGGGATGATGGGTTGCGAACATATCCGCAATCTCAAGAAAATACCAAACGTAGATGTAGTTGCCATTGCAGACCCCAATAAGAGGTCTAGAGAGTGGGCAAAACAGACATGTGGAGAGACTTTTGATCCTGTTTTATACGCAAGCTATGAAGAGCTTCTGTCTAAAGATAATATTGATGTAGTTGTAGTAGCCAGCCCAAACCATACACACATAGATGTCATGAGAAAAATCTTTGAAACAGATAAACATGTTCTACTTGAGAAGCCAATGTGCACAAACTTATCTGATGGATTGGAAGTACTTGAGATGAGCAAGAAACACCAAGGTATTGTTTGGATTGGTCTGGANTANAGGTTCATGGCACCTATTCAGTCTTTGATTAATCACGNGGAAGAGATTGGNGATATAAAAATGTTATCTATAAGGGAACATAGGTTTCCATTTCTACAAAAGGTTGAGAACTGGAATAGATTTAATAAAAATACAGGCGGAACCCTAGTAGAAAAATGCTGTCATTTCTTTGATCTCATGAATCTTATGATGCCCAGTAAACCAATAAAAGTTTATGCATCAGGAGATCAATCTGTAAATCATCTAGATGAGCAGTATGATGGCAAAATTCCAGACATAATTGATAATTCATTTGTGCTTATAGATTATGAAGATGGTCAAAGAGCTATGCTTGATTTGTGCATGTTTGCAGAAGGAGGAAAGTACGAGCAAGAGATTATTTTGACCGGGGATAGGGGTAAATTGGAGACTCATATTCCTGGTAATGAGCTTTTATTAACAAATAGAAAATTAAATTCTCATAGCACGATAGAAATTAAAGAAGACACAAGAGTCAAAGAAATAGGCTTTCATCATGGTGCAAGTTATGTAGAGCATTTAGAATTGATAGAATGCATAAAAACTGGCAATCAACCTTTAGTAAATTGCTTGGATGGGCTGAATTCAATTATTCTGGGTATGGCTGCACAAGAATCAATCAAAACAGGTGAAGCGGTTAATCTAAAAGAGTTCTTAAAAAATTAAAATGAAATATAAATCTATAAAAGATATGCCACAAGTTGGCTTTGGACTTTGGAAAGTCCCAAAAGATGTTTGTTCGAATACTGTCTATAGGGCCATAGAGGCTGGGTACAGACATTTAGATTCAGCTTCAGACTATGCCAATGAAGAAGAAGTTGGTGCAGGTATAAAAGCAGCTATCGATCAGGGGCTATGTAAAAGAGAAGATCTATGGGTAACATCAAAACTATGGAATACCTATCATCATCCTGATCATGTTAAGCCTGCTTTAGAGAAAACACTTCAGGATTTGCAATTAGATTATTTAGATCTCTATATGATTCACTTTCCTATTTCGTTGGAGTTTGTACCTTTCGACCAAAGATATCCGCCAGAGTGGTTCAATGACCCAGATAGTAAAGAACCCGTAATGATTCCCTCTAGGGTTCCGCTCTCAGATACTTGGCATGCTATGGAGATGTTAAAGACAGAGGGTTTGGCTAAACATATTGGCATTTGCAATTACTCCTCAAGTTTACTGCATGATCTGATGAACTACTCTGAAACTAAACCTGAAATACTTCAAGTGGAGTCTCATCCTTATCTAACTCAAGAAAAACTTATTCGTTTAGCAAAAAACTATGGACTTGAGGTAACGGCTTTTTCTCCTCTAGGCTCTTTATCATACGAGGAGCTAGGAGGCGCTGAAGAGAGTGAGTCTCTGTTAAAGAATGAGAGCATTCAATCAATTGCAAAAGATCTCAATGTATCACCTGCACAATTAATTCTAAGCTGGGCTTTAAACAGAGGAACTTCAATTGTAGTTAAGAGTTCTAATGAAGCACGCATGAAAGAAAATTTGGATGCTTCATTAATTAAACTAGACCCATTCATATTAGATCAGATATCAGCCTTGAATATTAATAAGAGATATAACGATCCAGGTGTATTTTGCGAAGATGCCTTTAATACTTTCTTCCCAATCTATGAATAGTCAAGTTTTCTTACAAGAAATAGAAAATGATTTAGGGTTATCAACTGCAGCATCGACAAAAAATTGGGTTAATGAAAACAAAGGTTCTGTTGAGTCTCAACTTGAAGAATATGGGGCCGTTCTTTTTAGCGGACTTCCAATAGAAAATGCTGAAGACTTTGATCTTTTCATATCATCTTTTAATTACGATACATTTACTTATGAAGAGTCCCTTTCAAATGCAGTAAGGATAAATAAAACTAATAAGGTATTCACAGCTAATGAGGCACCAAAAGAAATAGAAATTTTTCTTCATCATGAAATGGCCCAGACGCCCATCTACCCCAAAAATATTTTCTTTTTTTGTAAATCTGCTTCTCTGAATGGAGGGCAAACCCCTTTATGCCGTTCTGATCATCTTTATACTGCAATTCTCAAGGAAGATGCAGGATTACTAGCTAAGTTTCAGGAAAATGGGGTCATTTATAATTCTGTAATGTCCAATGGAGATGAGTTGGTCTCTGGACAAGGAAGAAGTTGGCAAAAAACTTTAGGAGTTATATCTAAAGATGACGCTGAAATCAGGCTAAATGATCTTGGTTATTCTTGGAACTGGATTGAGGGCGACAATTTATCTGTAACAACCAAAACGTTTGAGGCTATCAAGGAATTAAAGGATGGTAGTAAATCATTTTTTAACCAAGTCCTTGCAGCTTCTTTGGGTTGGAAAAAGAATTCAGAAGATGACCTCTTACCTGTCAAATTTGGCAATGGTGAAGAAATACCTGAGGCGAGTATTCAAATGATTTCTGAATTGGCCAAATCACTAACCCTGCTTAGACATTGGAAGGATAATGATATTTTATTGATAGACAACTATCGAGTTATGCATGGTAGAAAGCCTTTTTCAGGAGAGAAAGACCGAGAAGTCTTAGTGTCATTAACTAATTAGAGATATTTTTTGAAGAATACCCATACTTCTTCAGAAGCATTGATATCCTCATTTCCGGATCCAAAGTAAAACCAAGCCAGAGGATTATTCCACCAATTAAGTTTTATACCCGGCCATACATGACGGCCATCTTCTATCCTATACATCCACACTTCCTCTTCAAGATCATCTGACCAATGTCTTTCAAAAAAAATATCATAATCTGCACCAGATTCTTTACTGGTCATTTGTTTTACAGACTTATTAGTGAGTTGATACCTTTCAGCAAAAAAATCTATCGTGGAGGGTAAATCATAATAAGCGCCCCAGCCCCCTTCATTATTCAAGTCTCCTTCAAACAAAGAAATCTTATCCGCTGTGCCATGTATTTCAAAAATAGGTACTGAGCTACTTAATTCACAACTATCTTTTAATCCTTTCATTAGAACCCCTGCCACAGGAGCAACTGCTTTAAAGAAATCAGAAGAAGTACAGGCTAATAAATAACTCATATCTCCGCCATTAGACATACCAGTAGCAAAAGCTTTCTTTCTTTTGAGATTGAATTCTTGGGAAATAGACCTTACTAATTCTCTAATAAATGAGACATCATTAATCGATGAGTCGTCATTAAATTCGTAACCTACATTAAAAAATGTATTTCCATTACTATCTATGGTGCCTTGTGGGTAAACCGCTATAAAGCCCTCTCTTTCGGCAATAATATTCATGCCCGTGTAGGCAGCAATTCCTTCTGCAGAGCCCGTGTAACCATGTATAACAAAAACAATGGGGAAATCTTCAGTAAGATTCTCGGGGACGTGAATTATATATTCTCTTTCAACACCTTCATGAATAACCATCCTTTGATCGCTAACCAGTAATGAAGAATGAAATAAGGATAATAGAATTATGAGTCTAATCAACATAATCAACCTCTCCTTGATGGAAAATCATTAAATCACTACCTAATTTTTCGTAAAACATAAAAGGATTATGATCAACTTCTTC
>JGI20155J14468_10000277_pt1 | contig 42684 bp, 7 predicted proteins | sample COG_05_FD_14468 | JGI IMG/M metagenome (IMG submission 14468) | reverse complement strand
TGATTCTGATGAATCTTTCCTCCTTTACCTCGCGATAAAGTTGAAAACGATGATTTGGAGGAAAAACAACGAGAAGAAGAAGAAGAAGAACGACAGTTGTTGTTGTGAGAGACGCACGGAGAGGAGGAGGAGGACGAGAGAAGAGGGAAGAGCGTCATCGTTTCACTTTTCTTTGTTGATTAAATGAGGAGATGAAAAAATGACGAACTTTTCCCGCCATTTTCTCCAGTACACCACAATCCATACTAATACTCTAATAAGTACAACTCTTGTTGTTGTTGAGAAGAAGAAGAAGAAGACGAAGACAAAGAAGAAGACAAAAGAGAGGACAGAAGACAAATGTCTTCTTCTTCGGCGTATTTCTTGGAAAAGAAGACGACAAAGAAAACACCCACAGAGGAGGCGTTTGAAGAGGAGGAACACGAGAAAAACGGGAAAAACATTAGATTTTATAACGATGGTTCGCGGACGAGGAGGACGAGAGAAACGTCTTCGTCTTTGAATTCGTCTTCTTCTGAAAACGCGAAGGATTTCCCTCGCGTGAGAGAGATTTTGTGGGACGCGGAGACGACGACGAAGGAGAAGGAAACGACGACGACAGTGGTTTGGTCCAGCGACGTCGGGCCGACGATATTTCAGTTCGTGGACGACGACTTTGACTCGTTGGCGGGAAAGATACTCGAGAAATTAAAATCAAAATCGGTTTCGCACCATCATCTCTACGCGAGATGCGATTTTAGCAGCAGCGAGGGCAACAACAACAACAACACGATGTATAGCAGTAACAGTAATAGCAACGATAGCTTTGGGATAGTGACGATTAGTAGCAGTAGTGGCGTCAAAAGCAACAAAACAGGCGAAAGAAACAAACGCGGATTTAGTCATTGTAGTAGCGAGAGACGCGTACCGCTGGACGTCTCGTTCCGCCGCGGCGGAGGAAGTCAAGAAGGGAAAAAGCGATGCGAGAGAATGGCATCGCGATTGGCGTGGGGGAAGAGTTTTACGAGCGTGAGAGAGTCGTTTTACGCGACGTGCGATGCGATGCCTTTAACGACGACGAAGAGTATCGTCGTCGACGCCGAGGAGAAGGAGGAGGAAGAAGAAGAAGAAGAGATGGACAAAGATAAAGATGAAGACGAGCCGTTGACGCCTCTGGACATGTGGCCGATGCGAATAGGAGCCGTCGTTGAACGGTACGACGGTGTGAAAACGAAGCGAAACTCGCCGCCTGCGTGGAAAGTACATCTCACCGTAGCCTTGGAGATGCCTTCGTGCGCTTTCCGGTTTGCGCCGATTCGGCCGTTGAGGGTCTCCAGAGAATTTTCATCATCCTCTCGAGTTATTTCCGCGTTATTCGATGACGACCACTTTTTGAATGGTTACAACGGTAGAAGGACGAGGGAAAGTTCTCTTTCTTCATCTTCGACGACGAGGACGAAAATGACGACAGGATTTCTCACGCTCGATCGAGCTCGCCGGTTGTGCTTTCTCAAAACAAACTCATCGAGAGTGCATAATTGTGAAACGCCTTTGGTTGGTGTTTGGATACATCGTCTCGATGATGATGCTCGCGATAGTCTTGCATTTTTACAATCGAGCGAAGTGTGGGCGGCGTGTTTGCGCTACGCCTCGAATTCTGTTTTGAGGAAAGTATCTCAAAACGGCAGTTTTCTAGTCTGCGTTGTGAACGGCAAAAGAAAAGATGACGACGGAGATTATGACAAAAAGAATGCCTCCGCGGCGATGCCGCGACTCGAGTGTTACGATTGCGTCGCCACGCAAGGAAAAGAACCTTTCGTGCCGCATCAAGTTGACGTCACTTTAAATACAAATGCCGACGATTCCAACGATTCAGCGGATGCGTTTGTTCTCGGCGCGGTGAAAGAAATCAATCGCGCCTCGATCGCCTTTAATTTTGATCGCAACAACAACGGCATTGGCAAAGAGAACAGAGGAAAGGGGGAGAACGATGAAGGCGACGACGACGACGAAAACCACGAAAACCACGAAATCGATGATATTATTGGGTACAAGAATTTCGGCAGCGCAACTTTCCCGCGTCCAAAATCTGAGGATACAAAAAATATGTCAGAAGCAGAAAGAGAAGTTGTAGCTTTAGAAAAGATGCTTCAAAATCGACATCGTCGCGATGAGGAATTCAATAATAAGAGCTCTCCAGTGAGAGGTACCTCCGTATCGACTGGAAATCTCTCGCCTCGCTCCTTGGCGGCTGATTTGGTGAAACGCGCCGAGCGTTCGTTTGCGAATAACCGAAGAAGAGTTAATAAACAAACGTCGATGCAAAAGGATGCAAGAAAAGATGGCCACAAGCCGTCGAGCGTATTTGTCGATAAAGTTTTGCGCGAACGTCTTCGCCTCGTTCGTTTCGTCGTCGAAGATCAACTCGAAGAAAGCTTCGTCGAGGAAGAAGACCGCGGACGAGGAAGAGGAGTTGATGCCTACTCAGAGGAGGAGGAGATGGCAACTGGAATCATCAATACTACTATTTTTAGAAGTAACGATCACCATCAACGAGAAAACAAGAGCGGCCCCGGCGATGATGGTGACTATAACGACTATCATAACGACGATTCAGACGACGCCGACGCGCACATTCTTCGCAAATACACTTCTTAGACTTTCTTTACTAATTATTTAGGGACTCATTTCGAATTTAATGGCCAGAATCGAAAGAATCGAACAGTCGTTTTGAAGCAATTCGCCCTCAAAAATCTCACACGCCCATCAAAGCTTAAGCTTTCTTGCGCTTTATAACGTAACAAAAGTAAACTACCATAACAGTTTACGCGTAGTACTTTAACGTAGCTACCGCTGCTCACCGTGAATTAGGACGCGTCTTCTCTGTTTTCTTCCGAAAAAAAGAAACGCGCGCGAATAGGATTTGAACCACACCGAAAGAGAAATCGAAGGCTTCGTGTTCAAACAAGTAGAAAAGGCGACGCAGATCTCCTCCTCTCTCTTCGCGAGGACGACGATAAGGGAGTGAAAACAAAAAGCTTTTCACTTTCCCTTCTCTTCTTCTTTAGGAGATCTGATCCTCTTTTGGATCGGTAGTAGATAGAAATATACCAGAGCGTACACAAGGTACGTCATCTCATCGTCAAAGTCAGCCGCGATCGTGGATGGAGTGATTTCCGTCTCAAACGTCTCTCTGTAATCCAAATTTATCTTTTTACGTGGCGCGCGCGCCGCTTTCCTTTTCTGTGGTTTTAAATCACTCACAACTCCTTCCTCGTTTATATCACAACAGATCAGATCAGATCAGATCGTCTTCGCTCTCGTAGAGAAGTAGTTTTGTAGTGTGTATACACACACACACGTACTAGAAGAAGAACTCTTTCCGACGACGACGACGACGTAAAACGACGCGATAAGAGGAAGATGAGTTTTTTTAGCAAAAAATTTAGCAGCAAAAAGAAGGCGACGACAAAATTCTTCGTCTTCTTCGCGCTCGTCGCCTTGTGCTCGTCCGTTGCATTCGGAGTGAGCGGCGCGCCATCACAGAAGGCGCACCGCTACGGTTCGGATGATTTGACTCGCGAAGGCTTTTCGGACGCGACGAGAGCTGACAATCGTGAGTCGCTCAGCTCTGACCTGCCTCGCGTCGAAGATTTCGGCGGAGAGGATTCCTCCTCCTCCTCCTCGGCGGCGACGACTGATGGCGACGTGCACGTCGTCTCTTCGGACGATGTCAAGGTTGTGAGAAGAGGTGCTGGGTCGAGAACGCTTAATGAATTCACGGAAGACGGTCACTTCATCAGTCCGTTGTCTCCCGAAGTCATTGGTTGGGAAGAGGATGCCGTCGACGAAGCGTTGGCGTTTTATTCTCCTCAATTTTACGAGGCGTTTTATTCGTTTTACGACTTTTACTCGTTCTACGACTTTTATGATTTCTACGATCAAAAAGTCGACGCTGAGTTTAAGGAGTTTACTGGTCCGGACGGAGGCATCTTGCAGCTTTGCGAAATTGCGGTTTCTCCTGCGATTGGTTCAGATAAGGGAGGCACGAAAGTCTCCGTTATGTTGTCCGGTCACGTTGCGCGGGACCACAACTCGTTTTACTGTAAGTTTGGCGAACAACCAGTCGAAGCCATGAGCGCTCAGATCATGGAGGAATCAGGTGTCCTCGTTATTGTTTGCGAAGCACCGCCTATGGAGGACGACGAGGACGTCACCTTGCGCATTTCGTTGGATGGATCTTTGTATTCCGTCAACGGCGCGCAGTTTCATTACCACTCAAAGATGAGCGTCGCGGATGTCAAACCATCCGCGCCGAAAGTTTCCGCCGAGGGCGGAACTGCCATTCGTTTCACTTTGGGCGACTACATGTTTGGTCCAGGTTTTGATCCCAGCTCTGTCACGGTGCCGTCGGCGTGCTACTTTGGTTCCATGAGAGTGGATGGCGAGTTTGACGCCATGAAGTCCCAGCTGACTTGCCTCGCGCCGTCTTTGAAACAAATTACAAAGACGTCGTCGAGTGCGAACGTGGAGCTTCGAATATCCTTGGATGGGCAAATCTTTTCGGATGAGACGGTTATGGTCCGTTACGGCTCTGGAAAATCGTCTTTGAGTACGATCACGGCGCCGAAGCAATTCAATAATTGGTTCGATATCATGCAATTCGACTACCTTCCGTTTCACCCGGAATATTGCGTGTTCTTTGAAAACGGCGATTTTGCCTCCTTGGCTGGTATTGCGGTTACTCCTGGCGTTATCGAACCTCCGTTTTACTCCGGAACGTTCGAATACTTTGTCTTGTTGACCGTAGATGACTTACCAGACATGAGAGTCGCGTTGACTCCAGTCGCCACTCAACCGGACGCGACCATTCGCATCGGTGGATTATACGGGAAGCAAGTGAGATCTGGCGATACTTTTCGAATTGGCGTTAGACTCGGCGAGAACAAAGCGTTGATTGTAGTTACCTCTCCAAACGGATTGTCCACCCGCACTTACATTGTTACGGTGTATGTGTTGATGGACGAAGAGGAGGGCGCTTCGCTCGGCGATATTCAACTCGATCGTGGCGAGCTCGAACCCTCGTTCATGCCGGATGTCTTCAAATATTCGACGTTCTTGGATTCTACGAATCATAGAATTGGTATTACTCCGCACTCGCTCTCTGGAAACGACGTCAAGATTTGCAGAATCACGACTGGTTCCTCCGAGGAGATGAAAAGAATGTGGGCGAGAAAACGCATCCGCAAAAATTTTTACGATAACGCCTTCGCTTGTGAAACTGTAAACTCTGGAGAAAAAGGTTACATGCGACTCGAAGATGGATTCAACTTGATTCAAATTCGTGCTAAGGATGGCCGAAACACCGCGGTCTACGAACTCCTTGCTTACAAAGAGCCAGGATTTGACGACGGTTTCTCTTGCGACGGATTCGCCGAAGCTGGTCTCGTCGATACCATCACTCATTCTTTGAATGTCGATATTGATTACTCGTTATTCAGCGACCCCACGACGCAATTTTACTCAAATTTCTTGGCAGATTTGATCGACGTGTTGACGTGTAACGCGCAGTTGTACCTCGGCGATGCGTCCGTTACTTCGGCATCCTTCACGATTAATTCCGTGACGGCTGATCGTAGCGGATACACCGATATTTCGGTTACGTTCTCTGCTCCCATCGGAGCTTTGACTTCGTCCTACAGGAGTCAAGCGCGCGAAAATTTGCAGGTTTTCTTTTCCAATTGCGCTTCAGTTTCCGTCATGAATCTTCAAGCGTACGACTGGTCGACGAATTCCATTTCTATTTCTTGCGAGGAAGGAACGGTTATTATTCCTCTCGATCCGTACAACGCGTTTGCGCTACCGGATATTCAGGTCAAGGAGGGTTCGCTCGGATATGCCACGGCAGATACCCGAGAAAGCACGGCTGGTCGCTGTCAAGGCGGTCCAGAACGCTTCGGAGTCATCCTCAATCGCACGTCTGGAACGACGGGTTGCGGGATGTGGGAGCGACCAGTGGGGACGATTTTGAACAAGCCAATTTCGAGCACTGGTTTCGCTGAATTTTACATGGGAGGTTCGGACACGTGTTCCGGCGAAGTCGGCTTTGACTTCGCGACGCCAATTTACAAAGCAATTGCGAATCCGGCGGCTTCGATCGAAACGTTGATGAAGAACCCGTCGCTTTACAAATCAGGGCCGGGGGCCACTGTTTGGTACAGACTTTCCGACGCCGATGGTCGAAGCCAAGTCCAACTCAGTGGTTTAACTGTTTCTATGACTTTGAACTTAAACGGCGCGACGACGAAGGGCGAATGTGAAACTCCAAGCTCCGTAACCGGTGCCGGCGTTTGTAGAGTGGAAGCGGTTTCAGAATGGTTTTCCACTACTAACGAGCAAGTTGGACAAGCGACAATTTCCTATCAATACGATTCGGTCACTTACGGAACGAGTCTTACCCAGCAGTTCACTTTGAAGAAACACTATGAACACGATGCGGTTTCTGAACCTACTATTATTTTGGAAGCACCAAAATATCCTGTTTTTGAAGGAGAAGAAAGTGTCGTTGAAGTCTTTGTCAACACTGGAGATTACGGCTTATACGCTGGAGATTTCGAAATCTTGATCAGCGACGCTGGAAACGGAGAGCAATGGGATTCTACGTTTGAATACGTTGGGTTCACGTCGAGCGGTATTTGGCAAGCGAAGGCTAGCGAAGCCATTCCAGGTTATCTCATCTCGGTTGTCTTTTTATCTCCTTCGACAAATGTTCTCGAAGAAGAGACGAAAGGTACGAAGTTAAAGATCGGAGAGATAACGCTCAGGCAAAAGATCACGTCGTACACGAGCTCATTCGGTACGTACGCGTGTGTTGCTGGAAGCTCCTGGTTTGACTGTGACCAAGGATTGTTATCAGCCACCGTTAGGCAAATGGCAAACTGGGGCTTGCGCACTTACGTTCCAACGGGAACTGCGAGCGTCGTAAATTCGTACTCTCGCAGTGCCCCTTCGGGTGGCTTAGAACCCGGATTGGTGAGTTCTACGAAGCAAGTGAAGATGTATTCAGCGATCGGTCAAACTGACTTGGTCAATGCGTACCCCATCACTTCGGAAGGTACGTCCACGAGCATCGTGACTTACGTTGTTTGGTCTTCGCCGAGCACTTCGGATGCCGTCCTTGAACCAAGTTCGTGCTCGAGCAGCACCGGCTCCTCAACTGCATTCACCTTGGCCGTCAGCTCNTCGGGTTGCGACATTACCATCGACGAAACGCATACCGGACACGGCAACTTTTCGATCACCACAACGAGTGGAAGTTTGAGTTCTTCTACCTCGCTCAACGTGTACTACCCGCTTGAGTCTGAAATTGTCGTCACCGATGCTGTCTTGAACCCGATCAATTTACCATCAATCACAAATACGATTGCAACTTACAACGAAACGTCGAACACGACGTCTTATGAAACTTCGATTACTTATCCGTCGTGCTCGGAGAAACTTTGGCAGTATGCAGATATTAAGGCGTACGTGACATTTGGCGGTGATAACTTAGAATCAATTTACAACAACGACGTCACCTGTTACACCTCTTTTCAAGTGGAAGATTCCGAAGATTCCGTAGCGGAAGCAGTTTCCCTCTCAAAGACGCGAATTACAGTGAACGAAGCGTATGCGTCGACGATCGAAAAAGTTCCGGAAATTGTGGAAGTTTATGACGAATTGACGAATACGACATCTAACGAAACTATCACCGCGTACCCAGAAGTTGGGGATGTTATTGTTTCGTTTGCGAGCCCGGCCATTTCAAGCATTTTGAACGCGACGGCAATCGTGACCGTGAGCGCCGTGGACGATTACGTCAACGTCACCCAGTTGCTAGGGGCTGTCGTCACTGGTACGGAACTTTTGAGCACTCCTGCCGGGGTTGCCATTGGTGCTGATTCGGAAGTGGCCGTGAGCGTCGAGCTCAAGCACGACTTCAAAAATGAATTAGATCAAGGTCAGATATGGGTTTGGGCGCACTTCACGGACGGGTCGACGAGGTACATCAGAAAATCCGATGGTTTGGACATCTCTGTCGCGGTAAATTCAACGAATGACTTGTCAGTCGCGGAGAATGTCAACGGTACATCTGACTTTCAATTAACAATTCCAGTGAGGGCAACTTCTGTTGATTCGCTCGTTGATGGTTCGTTATTGAAACCAATTTGGACGGTCTGCGAGACCCCGTACAACGTCTCTGGAATTATTCCGACTTTGGTTGACCTCGCGGTTCCTATTTCTGTCGAGTTTTCCGCAAACACGAACAGAATCACGCGACGAGGAGACGGTGCGAGTGAACAACCTATCGCAATTCCCGTTGAGGCTGTACTGACCTACACTATCAACTACGACGACGGATCCTCCAAGAATTTTATTCTCGATGATCGTGCGAATTTCACTATTTCGACGGGTGAAGATTTGGCGGATGTGATCAATGGCGTCGTCGTTCCTAAAACCGATTCTAACGGGATCGGAACGATCACGGTCAGCGCGTCGTTGCCTGAGTATGCTCCGGAGCTCGGCACTGCAACAGTATCCATGACTTTGGTCATTCTCACGGATGTTGATATGCGCACTAATCCTTTTCCAGCTTACTCAGGCTCAACGTCATACGAGACGACGACGCTTCACAAAGTTGCGTGCACTGAGTACTACCAAAGTCTCGAGGCTTCCTTATCCGCAACCTTGTCGGATGGATCTGTTTTCGACATTTCTAAGTATGGTAACTACGCTACCTCCGATGTTTCCATTGGTCTCGTGTACGGTGCCGACAGCACTGTTGGTGGTGCAGGTGTTGGAGCCAACTTTGCGCGCGGGATCTCGGCGAGTACTTTTGATATGACGTCCAGTTTCGGAAGTGGTGAAAAGGCTTTCTTAGTTTCTCAAACGATCACGGTCACAGATACTCGCATCAGCATCGAATCCATTTCGCACGTAACGCAGTGGGATTCCGGAAATGCATTCGTTGCCTCATTTGGGACCTCTAAAGAAGTCCGAATGAAGGTTGTCTTCAGCGACGGAACGATGTTTGAAGACATTTTGGACCAAGACATTCCCGTTTCTGCACTCGTTGAGCTCTCCTCGAGTGCAGACGAAGTGATCAAAGTGGTTTCTTCGTTCGTTGAATTAAAGGCGAATTACTACAAAGCTGTCACTTTGACTGCTTCGAGTATTTGCTCCGCTGCTCTTAACGCGAACAACGAGCATCCGACCGTCACGGGAACTGATGAAGTGTATGCGAATCTTTTAGCGGACTTGTACGATCTCGATATCGGTGCAAACACTGGAATTCCTTTGCCGCCGAAATCCGCGGGCGAGTTGTTTGAAGTTGCCGTCAGAATCAATACGGGCGATGAAATCCTCGTTGGTGCTCAGCTGAAAGTTAACTTTGACGACACTTACATCAAGGCTGTCAGTGCTGTCGTAGGCAGCGACTGGCCATCTTACTTCCAAGAGACGATCAATTATCCTTCAACTTCGGCTTCGATTCTTATTTCTAACACTGAGTCTACCGTTACGGGTTCGGCGACTGAAGTAGCGATAATTACGTTCGAAGTCGTCACGGATCAGGCTGTCGTGACTGAACTGGAAGTTGATGTTCAGTCTTTCATTCACAGAAATGAGTTTGACTCGACTTCTAAAATTCCATTTACATCTCCGAGAAGTGTGACCCAAATTGCCTTGAACTCTGCGTCTCGTCGAAGAACGTTGCTTTCCAACGTCTCGCGTCGTAAAATGCTTCAAACAGCTGATGATTGCGTTTCGACTGGTGTTACTGTCAAAAAGGGAACTATTGGTGTTGATTGCTATCCGCGTGTTTTTGGAGACGTGAACGGCGATTGTCTGTTCAACTTGGATGATGCTATTGTAATTGAATATCACTTGTTGGGCCAAACCGTGAATGGGATCGATTATAAGGATCTCTCCATTTTCTCCCAGTGGCAGCTCATGCAAATGGACGCTACGTTGAACTACCTAGATCCAGATTACGATCGAGTAGCGGGCGGCTGTAAGTTGTGGAACGGTGAGGAGAACTCTACCAAAGTCTGTCCCACGGCTGTCGATGGCTCGTACCTGAAGAAGGCAACTGGAGTTTACAAATTCCTCGCTATGTTTTCGACTTACGAAATTGTGACTCCAAAATTGAATAACGAATATTCGTATTTGACGGTGACGGCGAGGGTGTATGACCCAATCTTTGATCCTTTCAATATTGCTGGTTTGAATGGTGATTCGTGCGCTTTGGGCTATTTGCCATCAACTTCTCGTACGGTTGTCGGTGAATTGGATAACAGTTTTCTTGGCGATTACACGCATTACGCATATCAGCCTGCATATGGCGATGAGAGCTACGGCGACTCGTACTCCAAAGTTTTTATCGAGTATGGACGCACGGATGGCCGAGTGTTCAATAACTCTGACATGACGATTGTCATGGGCGAACGCTGGGGAACACTGTATAATCAAACGTTGGATGAATCGACGGTGAAAAACAACGTGATCACGAAAGCCTCGCAAACGAATGTTGGGACTTATGTTGTTCAAACGAAAGGTAACGAGGAGAACAACTACGCATTCAACTACGAATGGAACGAAGATGCTCCCACTGAGAGTGTTGCTGGCGTGACGATCATTATTCAAAATTATGCCGCAGATGGCTCTGACCTTGGGACGCACTATCCATTCTATGGCACTTCGGAATATCCGTACAACGTGTCTGGTTACGAGTTTGATCCTATCGCCCCGATTTCGATTCAACCCGCCGGTGATGGTCTCTTACTCGCGGATTTCGAAGTTTCTATGACGACAACTGCGGACTCCCCGGGATTACCATCAGGGACGACCAAGCAAAATGAGCCGAAAGGATATTACTCCAGAGACTTCTTTGCGTTCAACAATAAGGCACCAGGATCTACTGGTAGCCTGAAACTAACTGTTGGTAGCGACAACGCGTGTTCTACCGAAAGCTTAACGAATATTGAAGGTCAAATATCTGGCGAATACACTACTGCGCGAGACAGAGCATCTGAAATGTCTGTCATTCTGAAAAACCCGACAGTGGAAATAGGCGAGCCAATTTTTCGATTGCGCTACCAGTTGCGCGACGCCAACGGACGTCCGCAGATATTGACGTCAGGAATTTCTGTAACGTTCAAACTCACTTCCCCTGATGGCTCTGAAGAGGTTTTAACTGCTTGCGGTTTGCCCAGTGCCGTTTCCGGTGGCGGTGACTGCGAGACCACGATCAGCTCCGACTGGTTTCCGGCTTCAAGTTCGAGCGCGTGGAACTCCGACGTAACTTTTGACATTGAAATGTTGTTGAAGTATTCAGATGAAATTATTGCAACGTTTGCATCCTCTGGCACTTTGGTGAGACCACCGTCTAACGATGACCACCAGATCACCATGGTAAACAACCCACACGTTTACATGCAATTGAGATACTCGCCGGTGTACGCTGGTAGAGTGGAGACTTTTGATTTATACGCTGCCACTGATTCACAAGCGTTGATTTCGTATATGGTTACGTTAGAGTGGAACACAACTTACTTGTCGTACAACTACTTCAGTGTGAATTCTGAATTATTCAGCCCGTCTCCTATTGTTCAAGCGGTTGGAACGAACTCAGTTCGTATCGTATCTGTTGGCTTGAACGTGACAAAATCGTTCTCCGATACAAGTGGTTCCGCCGTTTATTTGGGGACGGTGGGATTTATTGTCGCGGCTGATGCTCCCATTGGGAAAGCTGAAATGCCGTTGTGGGGTACCACGAATGCCCTCGTCAACGAGGGTACTCGGGAATACGTTGTCAATGAAGAAATGCAATTTGACCACTTGTACGGAACGTCTTCGTTTGGTTCGCTTTTGGTTGGCCAAAAGACGCGCACGGGAGTGTACGCCTACATGGATCAAGCGGAAATTCTCAATACTGCCTACTTGACTGGCACGACGCAAGATCACTTCCTTACTGTCATGAATGTTTGGAACGTCGGTTCCGACACTCAAGTTACCGATATGGTAGATTGTGGTTCCAGCGCATCTTTTGCGGCGCAAGCCATCGATTCAATTGGTGGCTGCTCCGTTTTGATTTTGCCAGGCTCATCTGATGGATACAAAAATATTCAAGTTTCCGCCAGCGTCGGGGACTACTCAGCTGTGGTTCCTGTGACGGTTTGGTTTCCACTTGATGTGGAAATAGCTGTTGCTCAGCCAGTTTTGCACCCTATTTCTGGTGCTTGTGCTGTCTGCAGTTTCACGGATTGTGTCAGTCCGCTGTATCAAACGTCCTCGATTCGTACTCTTGTCACGTATGGCGGTCAATTCCTGGACCCTGTCTCCGGTGTTGATGTCACGTGCTCCGTCGCGTACGAGTCATCGCGGTCTGAAGTTGCCGCAGTTACTGGAGCGACTTTAACTGGTACTAATCCAGGATCAAGTATTATAACGCTTTCTAATTCTAGATCTTCGGCTTTCGCTGAAGTCACCATTGATTCGACTGAAGTAACCGTGGCAAATTTGGAAGCTTTGCTTCCGAACTTGGCGCAATGGTCAGCTATTACGGCGCCGGAAGCCCAAATCGACTACAGCGTTAATGTGAAAGCAACTTTGGAGCAATCTCTCACGGCTGCTGGCGAAGGTGGTCCATTATATTTCATGGCCACGTTCAGCGATGATACTACACAGTATCTCACCAAGGATATGGGTATTTCGGCCGGTATTTCTACCGCTGACTGCTTCGATAACAATGGTGGGGTAACCAGTTGCGCTGATTCTGTGAAAATTGTGACTGATGAGGACGTCATCAACGCTTACGTTGCTCCAAATGCAATAAGTATCTCGACTGAATCTGCAATCACAGCGCAATGGTCCAATATTTGTAATCAAGAAGTGATTTATTCTGGCGTTGGGAACGTAACAATTTCTTTGTCACCAGTTGCGGCTATCTTTGTCAATGCAGATACTAGATACATCACGGACTCTTCGTCCAGTGCGAAAGATCCACCAGCTAGCATTGCAACTTCCATTCAACTTACTGTTGCTGTCAGATACGAAGATGGAAGCGTGGTGGACTTCACCAATGATGCGGACAGACCGCCATCATTCAGTGTTTCCATGGGTACCGATATTGCCCAGGTTTCATCTACTGGTGAAGTCACCGTTTTACCCGATGGTCCCAAACAAGGAATGTTTCAGATTCTCGTGACCATTCCAGGTTACACCGAAGCGGAGGGCGTCCGTGGCTCCGCAACCTTTTTCGCAATTGATATTGCCGATGATGGTTTACAGACAGAACTTGCACCGTGGCCGACATACTCTGGCGCTTCTTCGCTCGGAGATAGCGCTGAGCTTAAAGTCATTCAGTGCAGTGGTAATTACACCGCCGTCTCTCTTTCTTCGAAACTCGTATACACCGACGATAGTTCGATCGACATTTCTTCTCTCGTAACCGTAAGCTCCAGTGATTCTAGCATTGCTTCAGTTGGACTTGTAGATGGGACGTATGTAGTATACGGTAAGTCATTAGGAACTGCTATCATCACTACTACTTACGCGGGCAAAACTGATTCGGTTTCAGTGACCGTTTCGTCGGAAATGCTGAGAGTTCAAGCCATGGAGCTCATCACCGGATTTCCGGCTGATGCGACTTTCACTGGCGTCGTCAAGACCGAAACGCAACTCTCTGCGAAAATAACGTTCGAAGATGGGACAATTATACCGGATGTCACGGTGCGTCCGGAGTTGCTTGACACATTGCTGCTCTGGTCAACCTCCGTAACTTCCGCGATTGAAGTTACAAACACTGGCAGAGCAATTTTGAGTGATAACCATTACGAGTCCATCACCCTTGGCATTACCGTGCAGTGCCCTTTCAACTCATCCTCAATTCTCGCGGACACAGATGCATCGGAAATGGTTTATGCCAACCTGAAACCCGAGATTGGGGATGTCGATATAGGCTTAACTTCCGGTGTACCGTTACGACCAAGCGTGTTTGGAGATGCTGTGGTCATTCCTATTTCGGTCAATACAGGTGAAGCGTCACTCGAGTCTTTTGTGATTGAGATTGAGACTACCGCAACTGACTTCACAGTAACAGATTGCACTGTTTCCAACGAATGGTCAAAGGAAATTTTTATTTGCAACATTGATACTGCGAGTGGGAAAATTTCTCTCGTCGGTAGTGCTGTTCAAGAAGAACTCATCGGGGAAGAGGCTGAGATCGCGTCAATAACGTTGTCTACTTTGTCCACTGCGACCACCAGTCTTATTTACACTCAAGTTTCATCTATTGTTCTTTCTGACGGAGCCACGTATTCAAACGAAGCTTCGGTAGCTGGAACGACTTACGTTAAGTTGAATGGTGCGAGACGTCGCTCTCTGCTCTCTGTTGGTGCTCCGAAAGACTGGGTGAACTCCAACGTCAAAGTACCAGCTCAGCACATGGCAGTGGTCCCAGCGACCACCAAATCTCCTGACGAAAAGCGAGCTTCGCACGAGTATTTAGCAGCTGAGAAGCGCTCCAGAAGCGCGAAACGTACGCTCCTCCAAGACTTTACGTGCTCGACGAATGTGCAAGGTGATGTTAATGGTGACTGTAAGTTCGACGCAAACGATTACCTCGCTCTCATGCGTTGGATTGCTGGCTCGGATGAATACACGAATCTTACTTCGACCTTGGGCGATGCGGACTCCTTCCAGCGCAAACAAGTTGATCCTACTATGGACTGGATGCGCGGTGAAGATTTCGACACATCTCGATGTGCAGTACATGGAGCTAGCGGATCACCATGCCCAGAACTTAGAGATGCGCAGTTCTTATTGAAGGTTCTTGAAGGGGACTACAGGTTCTTGTTCGCGACGTCCGTTGATGATATCATCGTCCTCCCTGAATCTCCGTACGATTCGCTTACTTTCCAGGCACAGCTCTTCGATTACGCTGGTACTGGTGTCAGCGGAGAATACACCAGAGTCCGCTTCGAATTTACTTCGACTAACGAGACATATTTCGCGAATGCTGCCATGAGTTTTGCCGAGGCTGAATCATATATTTCAAGCGCAGATGGCGAATTACCGGTGCGCTATGCCGTTGAAGCTCCAATGTCTTCTGCTGGTTTGTTTTCCGTGACAGCCTCGGGCCCAAGCGGAGAATTTGCAAAAGAAAACATTACCGTTGCACTTGTCGTGGAGACGTGTGAATCTAAATGCGCTTCAAGCTCCGTCGGTTCTACGAGCGCCACGATCTTCCCATACACTGGTGTATCGCTTGATCCTCACATGTCTGCGCTTGGGTATACGTACACTCCGGTGCTTACGTTTGAAACCCCGGACCCCATCGCTGGTGCGAATGAAGACTCTTACGTTTCCGCGCTCCAACCGCAGATTATTTCCGATGATTATCAAATATCTGGAGATGGTTTTGGCATTGGCTCGACCACCTACGCGTCATTGGGTGCATTCTCTCGCGAATTCGGTATTTTCGTTCCTGGATCAACAACCACCACGAAAAGCGTTTCCGCCAAGCTGATGGCTGATCGATGTGGAGACTCCACCCCAACTGGTTTCACTGAAGCATCCGCTACAATTGCAATCTCTCGTCGTCCGGTGTCTTCTGTGAAGTTAATTGTTCTAACGAGCACGGTGTATCCAGATACAGCGAAATTGCAGGTGAGATTTCAATTGATGGACGCCACGACTGCTGGCACAGTTTTGCAAACTGGATTGTCGTTACGCCTGTCGGCAACGTTATCGGAAGATGCAACCTCTGTTGCCTCCATCGGTTGCGCCTTGCCTTCGCTCACTACTGGCGTTGGATCTTGTGAACTCGATGTTCCGACCGCGTGGTTCCAAGCCGACGAAGTTGTTTCTATGAAAGCGCAGCTGCTCTTCCGATACGGTATTGAGGATTCCTCGACATCGTCCATCCTTTCCGTCCAGCTTGCGAACTCTGCGACCTATGTTGCGCTTCCCTCGACTGGTGGTGTCATCCTTGAGATGCCGAAGTCCCCTCGCTTCAGCGAGAACGAACTCACAGTTCCAGTTTCAGCGAATACGGGCGGCTTTCCGCTCGGAGCATGGAGTGGTAGTTTGAAATACAATACCACAGTTCTTCGATTTGACTCTTTCACTACTTCTACCGGATACAACTCTGCGGCTGTTGGATTAGAAAGAAACAGCACGGAAGGAATCGTCTCTATCGTTGTCGCTGGAGCTACCTCCAGCGCTACACTGGCAGATCTCACGGGTGACGAAGTCATTTTGGGCTACATCACGTTTACCATCAACAACGTACCGGTGGGAACCTACAACGACGTGGCTGCACTCAATGTTGATTCCTTGGTAACGATCGGTGGCTACACATTCTTAGAAAGCTTTGACGCGTATGTAACGGATGCACGAGGTGGTAGTGTCACAAACGCCCAACTTATTGTACTCGACACCAACGAGATTATCGGTTCCTACAGCATTGTTTCCAAGACTGAGATCGTCAATACGGCAGTTTTGGACACCACGAGGGCAATACAAGAGACGGAAATTGTTGGATACGCTGTGTACAGAAACCCAGACAATTACATTAAAAACGGAGGCGACGAAGTTATGCAAAGTGTTGAATGCTCTATAACGTCGAGTTCTGTACTTACCGTAGAAACGGGTAACTTGAAAATTAACGGTGTGGACGGGACGCAAAACGCCTGTGTGGCCAAAATTGGAAAAACGAACGAAGCTGGTGCTGCTGCGGCATCTGTCAAATTGACCTCTGGGGACGGTGCACAGTTTGTCGTNTCATCTATCAGAGTCTGGTTTCCGAAAGTTGTGTCTTTAGAAGCACAAGATAAAGTATTGGCTCCGGTCGAGGATGTGTATTACGAGGATTGCAGTTCAGTGTATCAATACACCAACATCTCTGCGTTGGCAACATATGGCGGGAGTGGTTTAACTGACCAAGATGAAGTTGACATCACGTGTATGGTTGACTTGTACTTGAACAATACAGAAGGGGATGCGTTCTCCTTTAGGGATGGCAGTACTACAATCGTAGAAACCAATGGCGTTGGTAAGGCGACAATTACTCTGATAAATTCGAATTTGGCAGTCGAGCCATCGGTGACTATCTCGGCAATTTCCGACCCTATCGGTATCGAGTCGCTTCGACCTGTACTTGTTTCCCGAGCTGAATTTACTTCCGAACAGTTTGATTCGCAGACTCCTTCCGATTTGAACGCAGATACATACGCTGATGTGTCTGTGAATATGATTCAAAAGTTGAATCGTAAGGGTGCGCAAGGCGCTATTGTTGTCTATGCCCGCTTTAAAGATAACAAAGTCAACGAACTTTCTCACCTGCCTGGCCTGACCGTAAGTACCGGTATCCGATACAACGGTTTGAGCATTATAAGCACGGCTGGCTCAGACAACACGGCCGCACCTTACTATGGAGAAATTGGAGATGTGAAAGGCGGTATGGAAGGCTATGATGTCATCCAGGCAAAGCTGCTTACGACCACCTGTAACGGTGCCGTAGGAGGTGAAGATATCATTTACGGCTACGGTGGTGTCGAAGCTGTCATCGCTGATCTCGAATATGTGAATTTGACTGCGAGTGCATCCAAGCTTACCTTTGAAGGTGATCTCTCTACGAACGCTCCTATGAATATCGGAAGTGTTGCTAACTTGGAACTTACTGGAACATACTCTGACGGTGATATTCAGAGTTTCACATCTTCAGCCACGTCTCAGTTTCTGATAAAACACCCTACCGATCTCGATATCTACAACAATCCCACATACGTAACCAATCACTCATATGCTCGCGTATCTAACGATGGTGTGCTCACCATATTTGGTTCAACTGATGACACGAGCATCACCGTTATGGGCATTTGGACAGATGAGATGAAGACGGCGAAGGTGACGATTGACATAGTTAAACATATGAGCACGCAAACAGTGATGACTCCGTATCCGGCATTCACAGGAAGCAGCGACATTGAAAAACTGTCTTTGAACAAGATTGTGTGCACCAGTAGTTATCAACGAGCGATATTGAAGTCAGTTGCTACTTTAACGGATGGCTCAGTTTTTGATATCACCAGCGAAACATCTTACACAGCCTCTGACATATTCACATTGACCCAGTCCTCCACTTCTTCGGAGGTGATAATTGCTGCTGCTGGATCCACTACTGGAAATGCAGCTATTAGTAGCACTTTTGCCGAGTCTACCATTGAGACGACTTTTGCGCTTTCGGATACACCAGTAACGCTGACCTCTGTCCTCTTTGATGAAGATATTTGGGACGCGTCTACTTCTTTCATCGGCCTGGTAGACGCAACAAAATCTTTAGATGTACACATGTACTTCAATGATGGATCTCAGATTTCCAACGCGGTGTCTTCGGAAGAAGTGCAAGCAGTCTTCAACTGGGAAGAAGTAGTCAAATTCGACTCTACTTTGCCCTCTATCATTGAAGTCAGTGGAAGCACGGCGACTTTGAAGAACCAGTATTGGACTCGAGTTCTCATTTCTGCTTCTGCTGTTTGCGCTGATGGCAGTGTCGATTACCTCGTATCGGCAACTTCTTCGATTGCCCCGAATCTCTTGCCAGCTGAGAATGACGTTTCCTTGGGTGCGTTGACAGGCATTCCGTTTCCTCCGAAGATTAAAGACGAAACGTTCGACATTGAAGTTCGAATCAATTCGGGATCTGCGAATCTTCGAAGTTTCCAACTCGTTACCCAGTTTGATTCAAATATGATCGCAGCGACTGGTTGCACGGTAGGAGACGACTGGGCTCAATACGATTTTGCCTGTACCAGGAATAACCCGTCCACTGAAGTGCTCATGATTGGTACCGAGCCGCTTTCTACCGTAAGTGGTTCCTCCATTCACGTCGCTACGATTTCGTTCTCTGTGAAAACTTCCTTCAAGATTTTGGCTAAAATCAAAACCACAGTCCAGGTCTTGACTGTTGAGGGTACCGATGGTGCCGACATAACAGCAGCTGCCTTCGTTTCTAACATGACTGGTTCAGGTGATATCGCTCTTAACAGCTACTCTGGAAAGAAACGTCGTCGTCAATTGCTCGAGGATGGCTCTATCTCCGAAGTTTTGGAGGTGGAAATTGCCGTACTTCCTTCCCACATGAGATCACTCCTCCAAGATACTGATACCGAAGCAGTTTGTAATGGAGTCGGGACGTGCGCAAGTGGTGTTGATAGTGGATGTAAGTTTGGGGACGTCAACGGAGATTGTTCTTTCGATGTTTCCGACGTTTTAGCTCTTAAAAGAGCCATCATGGGCAAGAGCTATGATGCTGACTTCGATCTGAGCGTTTATAGCGATTGGCAGAGACAGCAAATGGACCCGAATCTTGACTGGTTGAAGTCTGGAGCTTACGTATCGCCAGACGCAGCAGATTCTCTGTACTTGCTTCACGCCTTGTCCAAAAAAGCTCGATTCATCGATGTCACGAATGGATTAACAAGCTATAAAGGGTTCTTGACATATGAGCCCGGAAATGCCACGGATGTACTCCTAGACATGGAAGTGAGAGTTTATGACGAAAGCTCTGAAGCTGCAACGTCTGATGATACAAAGGTACGAATCGAACTCAGTTTCGATGGTGGGTCCGATCCAAGTAACAACGATGCCATCACCTCCATTGGTACTAGAACTTCCGATTATTCCTCAATCGGTACAATCTACGAGGCCAGTGACTTGTGGACTGCAGCAACAGATCAAAGAGGCGTATTCAGACTCGTTTTGAAACCTCCTATTTTCAGAGATGGTTCGGCAAACTGGATTGGTGAAACCGATGTCGGTATTTCTATCATTATCGATACCTACAATGACTTTGGTAAGGATGATGAATATGGACAAGGAGGCAGTGGATCCACGGAAGAAGCTGAGAGAATTAAAGTGTTCTATGGGTCTGCCACGCCACCGCTTGATGTTACTTTCGGCGGCGGTTTTATTCCATATGTCAGCTTTGATTTGCTTGGTGTTGACCCGGTGCAATCCATTTCTCTGAAAGATATCACTATTGGTGGAGGAGAATTCGGCCTTGTTTCCTCATTGGATGAGACTGCGTCTGGATTTTCTACTTCGGTCCCCAGCTACAACGTTTACGTCAATGCTGACACTTCCACCGTACAATTGCTCACGTTCATTGACGATTCCTTGAGTTGCACAGCAGAGCAAATTGCCAGCGGTGATACCGACAATTGCTTTACGACTCAATCGGTCACTATCGATGGATCCGAAGCGTCTACGTGCAGTTTGCTGACGTGCTCTTACTTTTCGGAAATTTCACTCAACGTTGGCTCCAAGACTGTTCGAGTTACGGTATATTCAGCCACATCGGAAACGTTTTACTTGGTAACTTTCATTCGCCCAGATGTGCCTACATTTTCGAGCGTCACTCTGTCGAAGGGGCAAAATCAGCTGAATTTCTCTCCGAAAACGTTTACGTATTACCTCGAATACTCGTACGATAATAATGGCGAAGGTCTCACTTTTAAACCAATTGTGAATGGAGACACCACCGGGAGTGCAATCACATTTGTTTCCTCCGGCGGGTACGAATCTACTGCTTCTTTCTTGAGCGGATCCTCTCAAGGTATCGAGCTCTCAACTACAGATACGATTGTGGTTATGACGGTTACATCTTTAGATGAGACTGTAAAGAGCACGTATACATTCTACGTGGACGTGAAGGAATCACCATTCTTGTCTTCTCTTGATGTTATCGGCGAACAAATGGTTCCTGCGTTTACGGCAAGTTCTTACACGTACGCTGTAAACGTGTTAGCCACAGTCTCTTCTATTACTCTGTCTTCCATTGTTTCTTCAGATGTGCCGCATGTTTCCCTCACGGTTGCGGCGCCTGATGGAACTAAGTCAATAACGAGTGAATCTTCACTAACGACTCCAGTTGCGTTAGATTACGGCGTCAATGCTTTGCTCGTAACTGTTTCTGGCGCGGAGGGCACGACTGTATATTCCATTTCAATTACTCGAGCAGACGCTTCATCGGTCACCGCACTTGAAATTGGCAACTATAAATGGGAGTCAGATCCCACCACCTCGGACGGCAGTCCATCAGAAAGTCCCTCATTCACCGATCCGACTGCATTCTCGAGCAATACATATATGTATAATGTGGATGTGCCGCAATACGTGTACGAGACTTTGATCACAATCACGCCGTCTTCATCTTCCGTCCTGTTTGTTGATGGAGTTGAGGTAACGTGTGATCAAGCCGATGTGAGTTGTTCTACTTCTGGTGCATACGCGTTACCACTACGAATCGATGAAGGTTTGAGCACGCACACGGTGACTGTTGTTCCTACGGATGGTTCCGGCCTCTCCTCTATTACTCTGCAGTCAGTTGCTGAGGGTCAAAACGTGGATGGCGGTTCGACGTACACGTTCACATTTACGAGGCCATATACTCCGAAACTCACGAGTATCGCTGTCGTGGACTCGAGTGACGCAGCGATTTTACTTTCGCCCTCGTTTTCAACATCCGTTTACGTCTACCGGTCTACAGTCGCTGCGACAAAATCTGAATTAGACATCTCTGTGGCATTCCTTAAAACTGGCGATGTTCCAGTCTCTGATGCTTTCGTACAATATGGTAGTCTCTCACGTATTGCTTTCCCAGAAAGTGGGCGTTTGACTGTGCCAGTTGCGGAAGGCACGACGACTGCAATTACGATAACTGTGCAAGGAAGTCTTGCAATAGGTGGAGTCGAGTCTATTTACATGTACTATGTTACACGTGGCACGTTGCCAAAGTTAGACTCTTTGACCTTTTCCTCATCTTCTGTTACGCCAACCTTCTCAACGTCTCGTTACAATTACGTGGCTGCCTTGGGGAGCGCAGAGAACAGCTTCACTTACACCGTATCTAAAAGCAGTACCAGCTCTACGTGTCTAGTCAGTTTGAGTCAAGACTTCTCAACGTGCTTGACAAGTGGAAAACAAACACACGACACTACGGGTGTTACGGAAGATATCGGAGCACTGAAAATTTATGTGAGGGATTTGAGTAACTTGAACGTCGTGAACGTTTACACAGTTACCTTTACAAAAGAGGCACTCCCAACTTTGAATACTCTCAGTATTTCAGGCTCGACGGGTGCTAAACTGGACCCTTCTTTTGCTGCCACGACGTACGCATACGACATGCCAGTTCCGTTTGATTCCTCATCCGTTTGCTTCACCATGTCATTCGATACTGTGAGTTACAGTTCAAGCATTCAAATGGGTGGAGGTGCGCCACTCGCGGTTGCTACCAATGTCGCTTCTTGCGTCGAAATTCCGTTTGGCAAGATTGATATCACCATTGCAGTAACGTCGAGAACAACTGGATTTTCCGGTTCTTACATTATCTCATCGTCTCGTAAAGTTGCGCCATATCTTACATCTCTCAGTCTCACTCCGAGTGGATTCACGCCATCGTTTGATGCAACCGTGAACACGTACTCTGCCACGGTTGGGTACGACACGACTGAACTCGATATTAGAGCGGCCGCTAACTTGGTTGCCAAGGAAGGGTCCGTTGTGTATGTATCCTTAGGAGCTGGCGCAAGAACTTTGTTGGATTCATCCGAGAGTTACAAAGTTTATCCTGACGTTGGTGATCAGAACTATGTGGCAGTCTCCGTGGAATACACAGATGAAGAAGATGGTGTCACCGTCATCAACACGTACACAATACAGGTAACCCGAAGTCCTCAGAGTTCTGAGGACATTGCCATCTTGTCTTCTATTAATGCGTACGATATCAACGGTACGGTAAATGTTGGAGGTGTCGATTTTACTGGTAGTGCTGTGACCGAACCACTTTCGTTTGACCCTTCTGTTCTCGCGTACACCAGAAGCATCCAACATGGCGCCGACGCCGCCACAGTTGAGTGGGAATTGTACCCAGGAACGTATGTCCGAATCAACGATGTTGTTAAAACAAATGATGCGGGTGATGCCATCCATGGAACGGATACGAGTTATACCGTGTATGACTTAGTTCCTGGAACCCCCGTTACGGTCAGCTTAACAATTCTTCCCAGTAGTACGAAGGATACTCCGGATGCGACGTGCACGGACTCTCTCTGCACCACGTACACCGTAACACTTACGAGAATGACTGCAGGAGATATGGCGCAATATTACTCGCTTGAACCGAGTACGCAGCGTTCTACGTCCGTGTTCAAAGCATCGTCAACTGACAAAGTTGGCTACACTATCGAGCTCGACACCGAGGGTTTCATGGCCAATTCTAACACGGGATTAAAGAACATCGGAACGGTGTCTTCTACCTTGAAAACGCATTACTTCACCTCAAAAGTAAGCCAGTACTCGGGAAGTAGTGTTACGTGGTCGCCTACAATCATCGGAACAGATGTTCCAACTGTAGAAATCAACAATGTCTTAGTCATTGGCACGGATATTACAGCATCAACAGCTGACTCTGCTTCGGCTGCGGTTTACGATGATAATGCATATTTTACAGTAGATAGGAAAATTGCCACTCGCTTTAAAGTGGAGGCTTACTTCATGAGCTTGTACGACGATGAGAATGAAGAAACCTTCGCTCTGCAATATTGGCCGACAGTGGGTAAGATGCTCGCTTATGAAGGTTATTTCGTTCAGGCGGGTACTGGGGCGCCGTACGATTCTACTACGGTTGTTCAAGCAAACCTCATCCCCGATTACGAAGAGTTCACGGTCATTCCGGGTACGATGTCTGTCGCGCATACAATTTGGGACTTGCAGTATTCCGATACTTCTTCTACTACGGACAACAAAGGAACTGGCCAGTCCAGTTTTGAGTTGACTCCGTACGATAGCGTTCTCCCAAACGAAATTTCGTCGAAATCTTCGGGATTAGTCTACGGAGAAGACAAAGATTTCGTTGCTCGGGTTTGCAAAGTCTCGAGCAGAACTGTAGCAGCGGCTGATCCAGCTGGGTGCGGATCTAGCGCTGTGCCTGCGAGCGCCGTGCACAATGCTGACGGTACGTACACGATTTCTTACGATGCATCTGATGCAGGCTTCTACATTGCCATGGTGGTGTTCAAGAACGATGCGGGAAGCTTTGTGTTTGGTGGTCAGTTGGCCTCAGGCGCAATGATCACTTCATTTGAAGTTTCTGAAACCGTCATCAGTCCAGAGAACTCGTATATGTACGGCGTCTGTGATGAAGGATCGGCGACGGAACCCTTGAATTCAAACGCCGTTGATTGTGTGGAAAGAGATTCTGCAACGGGTGGCAAGGAGAGCTTCACGCAAACTGGGACCGTCACTTACACAGTTGTCACACGAGGCTGGAATTCTGGAGATTCTCAAACACTTGATAACTTGATCGATCTCTCTAATGGTGGCCAAAGTTTGTTTGTCTCGTATCTTTGCAAATTTGGTACCGCCGCTGATTACACGAGCTGCGTCTTCCCTGCTGGTCATGAGAATGCGGGCCAAGCTATTGTTGAGAACGCGGGCCTGTCTGCTCAGCCCTGGAAAGACAATTTTGATGGCACGTATTCAATTTCACTCTTGATTAAGGCTCCGGTATTGATTGAGTTAGATGTAAAAATTGGAAGTGATGAATATGGTGAAGCTATTTCTCAATTCGTTGATAATAAACTTGTCATCGACGTGAGACATGGTCCGATTTCCGAGGAGTCTGTCGCGGTAGACTTCCCGACATCCTTGATTGCGGGCGAGGAGGAAGAGTTCACGCTTGATCCTTTGGATTCTCAAGGGAACCAAGCCACAAATTACGGAGGAAGTTCCGAGTGCAAGTGGTATCGTGTTCACGAGTACGCCTGCGTCGTCTTCATTTACTGACAGCATCGTCATTACTCCGGATACGCAAGAACCGTATGACATTAAAATTAAGTTCACAGCTCCACAAGTTGCTGGCTCGTACACCTTCAAGATTTACGTCAATACGAATGAGCTTGCGGTTTCCAAGACAATTGTTGTAAAAGCGAGCACATACATTGCTACCTCGTCAACTACGGTGGATTACGGCACTAGACGTGTTGGAACTCAAAAAATAATAGTATCCATAAAAGATATCTATTCGAATCCGACGTGTGTTACGCGCGATAACTTCAATTGGGCGTGGGGTGTCACCGGTGGTGATGATTTATCAGAACCAGGTACCTTCACATCGTGTATCTCTGCTGGTAAGCATCTTGTTTCGATTCCGTCAGTGAATACAGTTGGAACATATACGTTCACTGCGATGATAAGTAACCTATTGAATGTGGATACAGACCAACCATTCGATCGTGAAACTCTCAGTACATCTACCAGTATCAACGTGGTTTCTGATGTACCAAGTACTAAGTCTACGATGACCACGCCGAGTGAATACATCGAAGTTGGTCAACCTGCTTACTTTTATGTCATTGCTATCGACCGTCTTGGAAATAGCATTGCTGTTTCTGGACAATCCTCTGCATTTTCTGTCACTGTGACTGGGAGCATCTCCGGAACTAGAGCTGCAGAAGTTTCGAATTCTCTTTCTGATAGAACAGGGTCGGTTGGTTCATACTATGGATCATTTACTCCCCTGTACGCTGAAACATACACACTTACAGTCTCAGTAGACGGGTACCCGCTTGATCAAGGATCGTCTACCCACATTGCCTCTGTGTTCCTCACGAACGAGGCAGATTACTTCAAGGTAACCGGTGCACCAGTTTCTGGCGTTGTTGGATCGAGTGTGACGTTCATCATAAATCAATGGAACCTGGAATATAATTTGGATATGAACACGATTTCCACGACGTTTCTCTCGAAACTTTCTCGACCTCAAAGTCAAGTATCATTGACTTTATCACCACTAGGAACCGGTGCAGGAGACGCGGATATGAATCGCCGTCTTTATGTGGACAAATTGTACACAACGAAGTCTGGGACTTACACACTTTCAGTATCTAAAGCTGATGCGGACACGCCTTCGGTCTATCATGCGGTGAAGGACTCGCCTGTTTCTTTCACTTTAGCTGCCGCGAAGGCAAGTGGAAGTGTGTCTACTATTACCAAGCCTTCAACTCCAGCAGGTGGGTACGCGCCCGGAGCTACGTTATCGTTACCGTTGAGTTTGAAAGATTCATATGGAAACGCCATCACCACGGCTCGATTTTCGGATGACGTAATTGTCCAGATCAAGTCGAAAAACACCGCGAGAATCCAAACTTTGACTATTAAGGCCGACAGTACCGGAACTGGATTAGTCGCCGAAGGTGTACTTAAGTTCGCATCCGATCAATACTCTGTCTTGGCCTATGCCAGTGGAGTAGCATTGACGATGGTGAACCCAGAGATTATCATTGCGACGAATAATGTGGTTGCGCCGGCCTTGGTCGACGGAACTGCTTCATTTGCTGCTTCGGCTGGTTTACCTGCACAAGGAAGCTCTGCTGCTTTTGTTGCTGGTACGGAATATTCGCTGTACATCTTTCCCGCTGATGTATATGGAAACGTTGCGGTAAGTGACGTGCTAATGGTTGTCGTGCTTCGGGCGAACAACATTGTCCTTTCGCAGGGTGTTTGGAATACAAATACGGGCGGTTATAAGGTTTCATACACTTTCACAACGGCAGGTACAACACCGGTGACAGTTTCTGTGACACCGGCTGGAGCCACTGCGGCCACGGTCAGAAGCTTCACTGCTGTCGTGAGTCCTGGTGCCGTCGTTGGTAGCACGACGAAGCTCATTTCTATCACGAATGCAACGTCTGTGACTCGTGGAACATGGGTTGTGCGTTTGTACGATAGATATGGAAACGCCCTGACTTCTTCCCCAGCTGGATCTGTGGATGTCAAGGCTGAAATGATTTTGCAGTCAACTACGAAATCGAGTACCTTGTTTGGCTCTTTACCAGTAGTTTCTAACAGCGCTGATGCCATTTCAATTACTCTCGGTTCAGACGGCACTCAAATTGGTTTGGTGACTCTTCAGTATTTAGGAACAATCACGGGAACGTACACTTTAAAATTGTATGTTGACGGTGTTGCTGCTACCGACGTTTCAAGCTATAAAGCATACATCACCTCTGGACCTATCGTAGCTACGACTTCTACGGCCTCGGGTACGGGGTGGAACTCTGCCAAAGCTGGAGTGAAGTCCAGTTTTGTCGTTGTTCCACGAGATAAGTACTCGAACAGAGTCTACACGAGTGCTGCGAGTGCCTCTTCTTCGTTAGTGGTATCGCGTGGCCTCGGTGTTACGAAAGATCTTGTTACGGAGACTGCACCATCCTTTGTCTTTGATACAGCACTCGGTCAGTACAACGTTTCGTACACTCCTTCAGTGGCTGGTACCTCTAGTCTCTCGTTCAAGATAAATGGTGCAAACATCGCAGATTCTCCTCGAGTTTTCACTGTTACTGCTGGAGCCGCTTCTGCTTCCAAGTCCTTCCTTAGTGGCGCGGGTGTCCGAGGAACTCTGTTTGGAGCTGCGTCAGAAGTTGTCATTCAAGCTGTGGATTCCTTTGGCAACTTAAAAACGTCGGGTGGAGATACTTTCCGGGCGAGTTTGAACCAGACAGGCTCTACGACAACTGTAACTGATAACAGTGATGGTACTTACACCATCACGTACACGCCTGTGGCTGCCGGAGCAGCATTGCTCAAGATTGAGTACGGCACTGGTTTTGTTCAAATTGGATGCGATTTCATCACCATTCCTTCATCAGGTTGTTTGTTGGATATCAAAACTGCCGATTCTGTTCAGACTTTGGATCCATTGCAGACTACCTACAAAGCTGCATATTTGTCCACCAGTGATGGTGATCTTACGCTTGGCTTCGCATCTGTAGCAAGCACGGGAAAACCCTCAGGTTCTTTCCGTATCTTGACATTTGATCAAGATGGAGTCCAAATGGGCAGAAATGATGTCACCATCCAGTTATCAATTGGTGGAACCGTACTCTCTGGATCTGATATCGCCATCACAGCAGTGGAAGGTACAACGGGTGAGTTCCGAATCGACTACTACTACAGTACGGCAGGAACGTGGCCGATATCTATCACGGCGAACGGCGTCGAAATTGGCGCTCGCTTACGTGAGATTGCTTTCGATGAGGCTGGTGCTAGCACTGATCTTGTTGCCGAGTTTGGAGGATATTCTAATCTCGTCATCCGACCAGATTTCACTACAGCTTCCAGCGTTGATGTTGTTATTGCATCTGGTGTTCAAGGAACGAACCCGATTGTTGCTACCGCAGGATTTCCCGTTGAGTTTGCGATTTCGGCGAAAGATTCATACGGCAACGTGCAATACTATTCCTCGGATTACCCCGGGGATGTGTTCACAGTCACGGCTACCGCGTCACAAGCGGAAACTTTGAATGCTGAATTTACTTCGTTGGCATGCTTCCCGTCATCATCATTCTTTCCGGACTGCAGAATTCCTTCAAACTACGTGGAGGCGTTTCCTGATGGATCGGTGTCTGCTGAAGCTTCGTTGACTTTCTCCAACACCGCTGCATACACCATCTCTGTCAGCTTGCAACCGAGATTTGCTATGGGTATCTCAACAACCGAAGGATCGGCACCGGTCTCTGATGCGGTTCAAGTCAAACAATTCAAGGTCACAGTTGTTCCTGGCGTTGTGAATGCGGCAAACTCTCTCATGAATGGGGACGGTCTGTCTGGTTCTATCGCGGACGAACGAAAATCTGTGCTCATCTCAGCCTATGATGCCGGCTCTAATGCTCTCTATAAATTGTCAGAAGACGAGAGAGAAGATGCGTTGACTTCCTGCCGCATTGATTTTGTTGGAACTTCGGAAGGCAACATGGGAGAAAAATTTTCCTCAAGCTCGGAGAACTGCTTTGCACTCGATGGTTGCTTTGGTCTCACGACTGACCAGTGCTTGTTCGAAGTATTTTACAACATAACTTACCTCACGGGGACGTTTGACATGTCTGTAAGACTTTGCGCGAGTGGCTCACCGGATGATTTGGAGGTCAACCCTGACGGATGTCTTGTCTCTGGAGAGTCCGTTTCCATCACAGTTACTGCGGGTTCACCGAATTCCAAAACTTCGGGATTACTCGCGACACCTCCAAGTACTGTCACTGCAATGGAAAGTGGAACGTTAAAATTTGTTGCCCGGGATGAATTCAATAACGAAATCACAANTGGTGGAGACGGAAATCCGCTCGTTGTTTCTGCAATTCAAACGAAACCAACAGCTGGGTCGCTCCTCACCAATGTCGCTACCTTGTCTGATAATGAAGATGGCACTTACATTATTGTGTACACGTTGCCAACTGGCGGAAATGGTGTTGAATATCAGTTCAACATCACTTACGACGGTGATCACATTATCGGTTCTCCGTACACGATGTCGGTTGCTTCTCCAAATATCTCGCCAATGTACTCGTTCGCGTACGGTGAAGCTTTGAGTGATGCTACGATGACTGCCAGGGCTGGCGAAGTTACTTCGTTCACCATTCAGCCTGTCGATGCGTCAGGCAACACGATCACGAAGATGCCTGATACGAACAAATTTAAAGTAGTGTCAAGAAATCTCGAACTTTCGGCCGGTGGTGGACAAGAGCCATCTTTCACTACGAACCCGGATGGTTCAATCAAGGTTTCTTTTACAGCCGTAGTGACCTCCCCGGCGCAGTTGACAATTTCTGCAATTCGACCAGTTGACGGCATGAGCACAGAAACTGTCATAGATTCACCCGCCAACGGTATTATTTACGTGAATGTCGATCCTGGGGTTGCCGTAGCTTCAAGTTCGTACACAAGAAATGACCGAACAGTTCCATTGACGCAGGTAGCCGTTGCTGGTTCGGAACACAACTATCAGATTATTACTGCGGATAAGTACTCGAACCAATTGACGTATGATCCGTATGGTACGCCGACGAATCTTACATTCGCGGCTCCGAACAAATACGGGCCTGAAGGCTACAAGTACGTAAGCGGGCCAGCTCCTGCTAAGTATGGCTACGCACAAGAAATTGGTGCATCTGAACCAGGAAACTGGCGAGTGCGCTGGTCTGCGGAAACGACTGGAACTTATGCTCTCCGAGCATACATATCAGATGGGCTAGTCCTGGACGGCCCTGGTGGGTCTCAGTTACCATTGAACATGGAAGTCATCGCATCTGATGCGGATTATTCGAAATTTACCCTCACTGGTGCTGGTATTACGGCTTCTGCAACAGTCAACAGTAAGGCTACGTTGACTTTGGAGGCGAGAGATGTGTATGGAAACTTCAAGAAGGACCGCGGTAATCTCGTGAATGACATCATCGATGGTATTTCACAAACGATTTACTCTGATGATGCCTTATTAATGGAAGAATCGACCATCCAGGAACACTCTGTGACTTTTGACAGTGCTACTGGGAAATACACCATCGAATACACCCCATCTGTTATTGGTTACATGGAAACGGCCCTCAATATTCGCGGCGTGGATATTGCCAATTCGCCATTCCAGCAGGAGATTGTTGCTGGTGCTATTAGCGCGAGCTACACGCGCGCTTCTGGACCTGGTATTGTTGGAGGCTCTCTCGGCATCCAAACTTACATTGCCATAGATCCTCGTGATGCCTCAGATTTTCTCGTCACGGCAGGTACAAGTGCCTCTTCGTTTGAAGTGACTGTTACCACGACTGCGGGATCGATTATTCAAAGCGGTCCAACATGGGACGAATCTTCCCGAGTTTATCGATTTGAGTATATGATTGAGGGTAGCACAGACGCTACGGTCACGGTCGATATTGCTTACGATAGTGAGGCTATTGCAGGCTCTCCGTTCTCGAACATACCAATCTCCTCTTCCGTAAGCACGGATGTGGATGAGAAAAGGTGCGTTATCTCAGGTCCTGGAATAACATATGGAGTTGCGGGTGAATTGACTGCCATCGCCATCACGCTTTACGACAGCGATGGTATATTGGCGGTACCATCCGAAGCACCTTCTCTGGTGCTTACTGTCTTCAATGGGAACAACGAAAATTTCGTTGAGTACACAGATTTTCAATTATTTGATTCATCGGTGCTTTCTGGTTTGGGCCTCGATCCAAGTGCGTTTGGCTACGTCAACGAAGATGCGGGTGGCACATACTTTGTTACTTTTACTAAGACTAGTGTAGCTGAAGCACCGTACAAATTGACGGTCGCTGTCAATGGTTTAGTCACCGGTTCTGTCGAATACGAGAATCCTGGGGAGTTCACGTTCGAACTCGTTTCTAGCGTCACGTCTAGTTCAACTTCTTATGTTCAGCTCGGGAACACGGATGGAAGCATCGTTGCAGGTGATAGCGTACCTGTTTACATTTACCCAAGAGATGCGTATTACAACGGCCAGGATTACAAGAATTTAGCGAATAAAGAAGAAACGTTCTCTATCGCCCTCACCGGTCCTGCTGCTTACACCGTCACTTACACTGGTTCGGCGAGTGATGGTACGATGAAGTTGGTCAAGGATACCGAAAATGACTCGTACTATTATTACGGTTTCATCAAACCTGTCAAGGCTGGTGTGTATAGAGGCACTGCGCAACTCGTTCAGAATGGTGTGACATCGAGTGTTCTTACCCTCGCTCAAGCTGCTCTTTCTCTTGATGTCAGTGCTGGTGCCCTTGATATTTCTAACTCAGTGGTAGGTGGACAAGGTGTGTTCTCAAGTAAGGTTTTGGCGAAGGGTGCTGTTAAAGTACAATTTCGCGACTCTGTTTCGAACCTTTTGACGGACGATATCGTTCAGTCCTCGCTCAGTGCAGTGAAATTCAACTTGATGAGGCGCGATGTAAATGAAGCAGCGTTTGCAAGTGATATTGAACTCGTGTATGTTAGTGCTCAATCTGCTTTTGTTGGTGAGTATATTTCTACTGTCGCGGGTACACTTGACATGCAAGTTAGTGCGTGTGATTCCTCAGACCCACCTGTATGTGAAGAAGTTCCCATCTCTGGATACACTGGTACAGTTATATCCCCTGGTAGTTTCGTCTCTGCTATGGCTGAGGTCGTCGGCGCTGATAGTACCTCCGAATTCAAAGTCGCTGAAGACTCGCTCGTGTATGTCTTTGGGCGCGACTCTCAAGGAAACACTTTGAGCACCGGTGGTGAAATTCTGAGCGCTAAATTAGTCCCCACGCTAACCACCGGTCAAAGCGAACTTCGCATCTCTCCATCTAACATCGTCGATAATGGCGATGGAATGTACACTATAACAGTACAACCAAAGCAATCTGGTGATTTCAAATTGTTGATCACAAGATCTGGAGCAGTTGTCGGTACAACAGATGAGACGGGCTTCCTTATCACTGTTGAGCCAGGAGTTGCTTCTACTGCGTCAACAGTCTCAGGAACTGGATTCGGATTACAGTCGACTGGCTACATCGTTGCCGGTAACGAAGCCAAACTTACCCTGATTGCAAGAGACGCCATTGGGAATGCCATTGTGTCAAGCGCAGATGAGTTCACGTATGAAATTTCTGCAGGTGGCTCGGTAGTTGATTTCGGTCAGTTTGCGTACGTTGAAGAGTCTGACGGCACATACGAAGCTACTTACACAATTGAAAAGTCTGGCGACTTGATCGTCGAAGTTAAGTTGCGCGGCGAATCTCTCCTTTCTGTACCATCTGGCGGTAAGGTGCTTCATTCGTCTGTATCTTTGAAGGACTGTTTGCTGTACGGAGATGCTTTGACTGCCGGAGTGGAGGCGGGTGTCCTCTCAACTCTGTCTTTAATCGCGAAGGATCAGTACGGAAATGTTGTAACTGACTTGCAAAACAGCGGTTTGTTCGAACTTAAAGTTGATACACTCAATAATCCTGGCTTCTTGCCGTTCGAAATCTCGGATGCCTCGATTGGCTTGTTAACGGTTGACTTTACTCTCCCCTCTGTTGACGTTGCGCCAGGTTTAGTGACTGTCGTATACGACAACGACTTGGCATTGAATCTGTACAAAAACTACGACACGAAAGAACAATTCTCCATTCAAGTTTATGTCGGACAGCCGTCCGCTTCTACTACTACACTTGTTGGAATTTCACCCACGATTCCGTTTCAAACGGACGTGGCTTCGACAGTTGAATTGTACGTTCGTGACGCTAATGGCAATGTGATCGGCGAAAGTGATGAGCTAACTGCAGTTCTTGATTCTTTGGCCCTGAACGTCTTCACAGTCCGAGGTCAAACTTACGCAGTTGACATCACTTTCACGTCAAGTAACGCCGTGAATGGAGATTACATCACTATCCTGAACTTCTCACCTCCTGCTGCGGGTTCATTGCGTCTCTCTCTTTACATTGATGGTTCTGAGGTGATTGACCCCACTACGGAGAAGGATTACGAGTGCACGGTGCTACCGGGTGCAATTGGTGCTCCGTACTCAACTTACTCAGGTGCCGGTATCTTTTCTGGCGCTATTGCTGGATCGGAATCTACGATTTACATTCAAGCTGCGGATAGAACCGGTGGTATTATCACAACTGATAAAAGCACTGATACTACAGCATTCACTCTAGAATTTGAGATTCTTTCTAATTCTGGCATATCGAATGCAACTGATAAGGCAAGCGCTATCTCTGGCGTTGAGGTTATCGGGCCGACGTACACTGGTGCTGGTACGTACATGTTCAAGTACATTCCGTATGACCTGGGCTATCCGTATTCTATGTACGCTAAAATTGCTACTGGTAATGATCCGATCGGCACTTCAGATGGTCTCTCCGGTGGTGAAACCGTTCAAGTCTACGATGTTGCCTCGACGCGTGAATCGAGTGCGGAAAAATCAGCAGCTTTGTTGGCCATCGATTCGGACGGTACTCTTATGCTGGGTTCGCAGATTCCAGTTGCAGGTTCAATTTTCTTTGAAACCGTGGCGGGAGAAGCAATTGTCTTCTTCATTCAAGAACGAGACGTGAATGGATTAGATGTCGCTTCGAATAGTGCCACCGCTCCGTCTGTTCAAGTATCTTCTGGCTTTGTGCCAACTGCTCCGACTGTTGTTAACGATGGTTCTGGCATATGGAGAGTCACTGTCAAGCCTGAAAAGTCTGGTGAAGTTCCAATCTTTGTTGCCTTCGATGGCGTGGAGATCGCGAACTCTCAAATGATTTTGACTGTAATCCCAGCGGCAACTTCGGCGTTGACGTCGACCATTGAAGGTACAGGTCTCGAGCCCGATGAAACGAATTTGGTTCGTGCAGGCCTTTCGTCAAAATTTTCCATCATCGCTAGAGATGCTTTTGGAAACTACGCCGAGTACGACGACGTCGCCGGGAACGACGAGTTCCACGTTGAAATTGCTTCTTCGGTGGAGTCGGAGACTATCGTTGTTGAGGGTATCATCACGAAGATTGATGGTAATGGTTACGAATACGAAGTTGAATTCGTTCCGCGTTACGTTGGCACAAACACTGTGAGTGTTTACCTCGGACCTGTTGGAGGTAAGTTGCTTGTTACCACGGCATCTGTCGAGGTAACGAACGGTGTGGTGAATGTGCAGGCCACGGAGGCGAGTGTTACAACTGAAGAACTTTCAGGAACCACTGTGAGTGCGGGAGACAGATTTGAGTTCAGTATTTACGCCAAAGATATATATGGCTACGATCACGCTACTCCAGCGCTCCTATGGGATGTTGAATTGATTCCCAGCGATGCTTTGAAAGCAACCGGTGCCACTTCAAGGACTGGCACCGTCACTGGATACTCTGGAACGAAGGAAAGCGGTGGTTACTCTGTAACGTTCACCTTGTACAAGGAAGGAACCTGGTACTTATCCTTGACTGAACGAGACGAGTCCGGTGGGTCAATGGTGTCGTCCATGTATGTTCCGATCACGGTTGTAGGTGGCACTGCGAATGTGTATAAAACGACGTTATCTGGTGGCATCGCATCTGGTCTTGTTGCTACTTCTACGGACCGAACGGTTTACATCACCACGCGAGACGTGTACGGAAACCTTGCATTTAGCTCTGGATTGCACCCATTCAGCGCGGATGATGAATTGAACGACTTTGAGATTACCATCGACCTTGATGAAATCGTACCCGAAGGTGCGGAGATTCAAGGATATGAATACACGAATAACGGCGCTGAGTACGTTTCGCCGGGTGTCTTCAAATTTACGTATTCGACAATTCTGCCGGGCACGTACTACATCCAAATAATTCAAAAGAAAGAAGCGATTGGTGATGGTTCAAATAAAGTCATCACCGTGAAACCAGTTCCTGCGCCTGTTGTCACGGAAGTGAGATTTGCAAACTCTTTGTCAACGATCCAAGTTGTGTTCGATGTGGAGACAGATGAGGCTATGCAAATAGGCGCATCTGACTGTTCGAACGTCCTTGCCACAGCCACGATCAGTCTTTTGGGTACGAACCCATTGTGTAAGTGGACTAACATTCCGACCGATGATGGCGCTGGCTCGAAAACTCACAATTATTTGCAAATTACGCTCGGATCGAACCCTACGGTGAAGCCACAAACGTCGCAGAACGCGGCATCGTTCATCACCTTGAAGCAACAAACCATCCGAACGAAGGACAGAAATTCGTACTTCGCCGTTGCGTCGACGGGTGTCCTTGGACCTCTCATTTACCCATCTGTAAAGGCCTCAATAACTGGTGTGGTCAGTGTTGGTACGTGCACTCCTCTCAACTTTGATGCGTTGAGATCGACTGGTGGTGGTGGTAGAGCCCTCACGTACGTTTGGAGAATTACCAGTACGCAAGATGTATCTAATATTGATATTTGCGAAGTTGACACAGCTAACAAGATTAATACTTGCACAGATAGTCTCTTCGTTCCGTACACGGACCTTGTGCCAGGCGGAACGTACACTGCTGAGTTACAAGTTACGAACTTTTTAGGAACAACGTCAACTGCGACTTTTGATACGGCAGTCGCTGCTGTTCCTTTGCCCAAGATTGCAACTCCGGAAGAAGTTACCATCTACGCTTCGGATCGCTTGACAATTATCTCGTACGTATCAGCTCCGGACACGTCTTGCATGGATTATCCCGAGAATTTGAACGCTCTCGAGTATTATTGGGAGTTCACAGCGGGATCCTTGCAAGTTGAATCTTCTGATTGGATTAATACGCGAGGGACTCCGGAACTTACTCTTCCTCCAAACTCTTTCGAACCTGGAGAAACGTATGAGTTGTTAGTTACGGCAACTATTGCTTCTTCCGGCAATACTGCTCAAGCTATAACATCAACAACGAAAGTGAATGTCGCTTACCGTGAAATTATCGTCGAGGATAGGCTTGGTGGAGATAGAATTGTTTCACCATTTTTGACAAACTCACTCGTTGCGTCTCCGTTTGATCCTGAAGACTCACGTGATGAGTCTGGTGTGGCTTATCCGTGGAGTTACTACTGGTTCTGCACGAAAGCATGTGAAATTCCTGATGGTGAATCGACGTGCGAACTGGTTGAGATCGCCGATGGTGCAGATTGCTTCACTGATGCGAGTGCTATGTTTGCGACTGACACTGACACCATATCTATTCCAGGGAGTGATCTACTTCAATATCTCGGAACGAATAACATGTACGAGATTGGCTGTACCATCTCGAAAGGAGTTCGCGGTCAGTCATCGCTCACCGGAAGAACGAAAACAGCATACGTCACGTGGACGAGTATCACGTCCGTTTCTGTAACTATCGGAGACGACGATGAAGATTACTTTCAAGGCGAATGGTCACCAACCAGAGGTGGTACACTCACGTGCGAGTCACCTTCCGCGACTGCGGCTGTCGCCTCGGGCGAAAGTGTCACTTATCAATGGGAACTCGTGTCTGGTTCTGTAGGATTTGCAGGAGGTAGTTTGGAATCTTTAGTCTCGACTTCTTACGGCGTAGAACCGTCTGAAGCTGTCAAACAAAGCTCATTGACTCTTGCGCCGAATACTCTCTTGGCTGGTTCCGAGTACACGTTTAAATGCACCGTGATTTTGGAAGCTTCGGGAACTACTGGTGAAGCAAGCCAAACGATCACAGTTGGAACACCGCCTTCTGGCGGCTTCTTGGAAGTTAGGTATAATGAAATGACTTCGACGATATTATGTCCGTCGGCCATCGATGGTTGCGAATGTGGAGAAGATTCTTATAAGTCCGTACCTGCTGCTGAAAATGTCGTTGACGACGCCACTCAACAGGAAGTCTTGCTTGTGGATTACGGCTTCGAGGATGGACAAACCGAATTTGAGCTTGTTGCAAAACAATGGTTAGATGGAACTACTGATTGTTCTACATCTTGTTTGTACCAGTTCGCTTACGCCCTCAGAGGTCAAGAAAGCGAAGAAACAGCCATTTCGGGTAAGGAAACGACGAACACGAAAATTTCGGGCTTCTCGTTGCCCTCGGCTGGTGATGGTGTGAACACTGCTGATATCATTTTGATTGTTTATGTTTACGATGAACAAGGAATGGCAACGAGGTACGCAACAGACTACTACTTGAGAATCAATCCTCTTGCAGCTGCAATTGTTGACGAGGATACTACTCAGCAAGTTTCCTGTAACTTGGTCAGAAAGTTGACGGAAGATGCGGAGCAAACTTCCACGGCTGCGATTTTTGGCGACTCGACCTCGAGCTCGTCCTCAACCCGCAGGCGTATGTTGGCAGAGAACTGGAGATCAATTGCAATGTCAGGTACCAAAGCTGAACGCAGAGCTAAGTTTGACGCCGAATCGATCAAAATTATTCAGCGTATATCGAACACGGAAATCACGGATGCGAAAGACCCGGCTAGGACCGCGAAAGGAAGAAAGGTTCGGGCGTCTGGCCGTAGCTGGTATGCGGCATCATCAGAAGTTGCGCAGACTTTGATTAACACTGATTTCAACGCTTACGTCGGAGCGAAAGACACAGCACGTGCTTTATCATTTATCAACGTCTGGGGTAAGACTTGGGGCGTTCCACCGGCTACTATTAGTGATCAACCAACTCCGGCACTTGCATGCAACTCTGTCGAGACGGAGTTCTTAGCCATGAAAAATCAACTCATTCAAGAGTACTCACCGTTGGATCTCGCATCTTCTGTAGACGATGACTATCTCGAGAAGTATATTTGCTCCATGAATACTATATTATGGAAGCCAGGTGAGATTTCGAACGAAGCGTTTGACGTGTTGTTTAGCTCGGGGGCGACGTCTAAGATAAAGGGTGCGGTGTTTCAACATAGACTCTATGTGGACGGTGCGCTGAATGTGGACTTGCAGTTAACAGATGCTGCAAAGGTTTGCGCGGCTGAGTTTTTGAGTAATATGTTAGTGCAGGCGTACGTAGGGTGCCACAACAGTCCAATTATCAGAGACCAAGACAAAATGAACGATGTTATTACCGCAACTACGTGGCTTGGACAGGCAATTGCGGATACCTTGGTTCCCGGAGAAGACCCGGAATCTGTTGAAGCGTTCTATTTCACGGTGACTGGCTTCGCCGGTCAAAGACGTTCCCCAACTCAGATTCTTAGAAACGAACGTTCGACTGATTTGATGTTGACAGTACCGCAAATAACTAGCGACGTTACTGATGTGTCGGGTCCGCTATTATCCATGAATATTGACATTGATGACGATGGACCATGCTTTTCCGAGCTCGCTGGATTTACGTGCGGTAAGAATGTTACGTCTGATGACATCATTCGCGTCTCGTCGACTGTCTTCACAAAGACAACTTATTCATTGAGTGCTATGGATACGATTAATCCATTCTCTGCGAAAGTATTAATCGACGGTGGTGAGGAGCAATACGGTTACACGGCTATAGTTGTACCGCAGTTTGTGAAATCTGGAAATGGTCATTTTGCGGAGCAAATAAAAGCGTTCAACTCTCCTGATAAAGGTTCCTTGAATCTCGGCGAGGATGCTCTCACAGCAATGATTGCATCCACACCTACTGCGATGTTGGACTACGCAATTGCCACGGATAACTTTGCGTACGCTGCTAGAATCCCCTCCAATGCGTCTTACTTTGACTTTACGATGCATAAGTCATGGGATCAAATTTTTGATGGTCAATCGAAAGATCGAGAAGACTACCAAACCGAAATTCGACAGTGGCCGTTAGGTGATGATGGATTCGGGGACTTTGTGACGGAATGGTCAGACTTGCCGAGGAAATGGAGCCCAGATAACTTCAATGTTACGGACTCTACTTCCATAAGAGGATTCTCTACTTCTTTATATTCCGCGCTCACGTTTGGACCGTATTTCGTGGAGACGGTTTATTACCCGCCGCCACCGACTATTTACTCTCCACCGCCGCCTGCGCCTCCGCTCTCCCCCCCGATGCCAGTCTATGTGGAATATGTCGAGGGTGACTTGGATAGATCGGTTGTGATTGTCCCCTCAATTGCTGTGTTGACCGTCTTTGCGTGGATGCTGTGGATGTTCTTCAAACGCCGACGCAACTTGCAGATGATGCACATTGATTTCATCGATGAGGACTACGATGGAGCCTTGGATGAATTTGATTCGAGCTCGAGCGAGGACGATTCAGATAACGAAGGATCTGCCAACACTGGAAGCGGCGGTGGTCTCTTTGGATTTGGTCGTCAAAGACCAGAAGTGCAAGAGAGGTACAACCGCTCTCAACGCATCAGGGCGCTGGAAGAACGCTTGCAACAAACGCAATCTCAATAAGAGTTGATTTTTCACATGCGATGATGATGAATATGATGAGATTTTCAGATAGCATCTTGATAACTTAGTACTCTTTTCTTTTTGTAATGATGGAATACTCGTTTGATGTACTCGTTGTTATTAGAATGAACCCAGCCGCAGAAGATGAACTTTTATTTATCCCTCTTTTATCGATCCCTCTCTGTCTCGTTTTCTCATCTCCCCATTTTCACTCCTTCAAAAACTTGTCTCTCCTTTCAAAAGAGCAAAATCTCTTCATTTTTGTGCCTCTCCAATCCACAAAGAAAGTAATTTCCTCTTCAAACAAAACATGTCGGACGACGATACGAACAAAGAAATGCCCCCCCAGTCGACGCGTTTTCTAGACTCTGATGACGACGACGACGACGACGAGAAGCGGCGGATGGGAGGGAACGGGAGAGAAGAAAATGATGACGAAGCTTTTCTCGCGAAGTATGATTCCGACGGCTACGGAGACGAGGCCGATCGGCAAGAATTGATGCAAATGAATGAATTGGATCGCGAAGAAGAGTTGGCGAAGCGGAGCGCAAAGTTGAAAATCTTAAAAGATCGCAAGCGGATTTTAGAGAAAGCGAAGGAGAGAGAAGAGAAGGAAAGGAATAAAGGGAGAGAAAGATTGCGACAAGGCGAAGACGAGAAATCGAAGAAGGCTCTGGAAGAGATTGGAAAGAAAGTGAAAAAGAAAATCGACGAAGCCGGGTCCTCTTCCGACGATTTGTCCTCTTCTTCGGGTTTATCCTACGATGACGAGGACAGGTTAGATTCAGAAGATGAGGAAGAAATGTTAGCGAGGAAGAAGAGAAGACGAACGTCGATGACGACGACAAAAGGGCGAAGATCGAAACAGAAGAAACCTTCCTCGACTCGAGGGAGAAGAAAAAGAGGAGGCGACTATTCAGACGACGAATCGAGCAGCAGCGGTGGATTTGGATACGACGATGATATGGATGTTTTTGAAGAAGCTACGGCAAAAGATGTGAGAGCGATCACACTTCCAAGATCAAAGTTAGAGAAGTGGATATCGGAACCTTTTTACGAGAGCGCCGTGGAAGGCGCGTTTGTTCGAGTGAACATCGGCTTGGATAAAAACAAAGAAAGTCGCTATCGATTGTGTCAAATCGCCGGAATCGCGGACGGATCATATCAAGGAACAACGCAAACGTATAGCTTAAAAGCGTACGAGTATAACGACGGCACGAACGCAAAAAAATCCACGAAAAAGTGGTTGATTTTGCGTTGGGGTAGTCACGAGAAGACGTTTCGAATTTCAGAAACATCAAATCGCGTAGACGATGCGTTTGCTCGGGCCAACGATGAGAGCAACGCAACTGTGGGTGTCGGTAGTCTCATTCTCGATCACGACGATGAACGGTTCAAAAATTCAGAGTTCGGGAAATGGTACGAACACGTTAAGAAAACCGCGAAAAAATATCTTCCCTCGGTGGACGACTGCGACATCATCTCAAAAAAATTAACCGGCGCAGACGAATATCGATACACTGCTGAGGATGTTCAAAAAATGCTCGAGCTGAACAAGCAAAAACGAGGTGGGGTATCGACGAATTTCATCTTTGAAAAAGAGCAGATGAAGATGCAATTGGCGAAAGCCCGCGAGGAAGGAGACGTCGAACAACAAGAAAAGTTGGAGGAAGCCATCAAAGAATTGAACGAGAAAATCGAGAACAAAATAAACAAACGAGGCGGTAATCAAAAAGTCATGGCGGATATCAACAAGAAAAATGAGTTTTCAAACGCAATTAAATTGTCTCAAGCGGCGGTGAAACACATCAAGAAGGTGAAAGAGGGTAAAGATATTTCTGAAGACGATCCTTTTTCGAGACGTCCGACGCGAGTGACGACGTATTGGTCCATGAAAACAGATGGCGAGAACAACGCAAAAGCTGCAGCAGAGAAAGCTGCGAAAATGGCCGAAATGAATGCAGAGACAGCTGCGGCAGGAAACGAACGCAAAGAAGAAGAGGATGAAGAAGACGCGTTCGCGAACTACAAAACGATGAAGGAGAAACTTCGCGAGTCTTTGCATCACATCTCAAAATCGCACCAACTCGCGCAAAATAAACTCCTCAACATGAATAGCAACGGGATGAAACCTTCTTTAACGCACGCGAAAAGAGCCACGGAGCGCGATCCAGTTCTCGTCAGGCAAAGATTTGCCGCCGGGAGAATGAACGCCTCCTCGAATGGAGGATCGAAAGCGTTGGCTGGAAACTCTTTATCCGTTAAGGAGTACCTCGCTAGACAAGAGGCAAAAGGTGAAGCGTAAATAGTACACACACGTACCGTAACTATAGGTACACGGTTTTGTTCGTTGAGATCATATTAATACTGTAAAAATCCTCTTTTTTTCTCTATCATCAATTACACGCTACATAGCTCTCTTCTATAATTTTCTCTTCTTTTTCTTTTTCTTTTTCTTTGCAAAAGCATGGAATGTTTTTTACGAACGAATTTCGTGCGGCGATATCAGTGTCACCGCGTCACCTCTCACGAACAAATACGGCACACTTCTCTTGTTACTCTTGATAATCTCTTCGTACGTCTCCTCGTCAACCTCTCGAATCGTCGTGATTTCTTCGACTTCTCCCAACAACATGTTCAAGTGTTGATCGTAGGAGTGTAATTTCCCTCTCAACTCTCGATCGTTTCTTAGTTTCACGTACACTCTTTCGTCTAAGGATAATCGAACTAAGTCTAAAGGTTCTTTCACCGTCGATTCGTCTATGTTCGTTTGCTGATTGGCTAATGTCGCTTGATCTTCGCCACCGTCGGACGCTGATGCCATTTTTTCTTCTTCTCTCTTGTTTTTGTGTGTGTGCTTTGTAAAATGAAGGAAAATGAGAAGAGAAAAAAAGCTTCTTTTTACCTTTCTGAACAAAAAATCGCAACGTTTTAAAGCTATTTAATATTATACATCAAGAATTAATTTACTACAAGCATTACACGCGCGTGTATCTGTTTCCGACCGAGGA
>JGI20155J14468_10000274_pt1 | contig 42902 bp, 35 predicted proteins | sample COG_05_FD_14468 | JGI IMG/M metagenome (IMG submission 14468) | reverse complement strand
TGCTCGAAGCTGCCGCTGTCATTGCGTTCTGTCTCTCGTCTCTCTCAGTACGCTCTCTCTCTCTCTGCGCGTCGCGTTTCGCGCGCGTTTACTGATGTGTCGACACGATTCGATCCCAAAGGAAGACATGCATCGGCAGCCAGGTAGGGTTTAACACCCTAAATATTCAGCGTGCCTTACAAACCACTTTGGATATTCCACAGAGTACGAGAGAGAGAGAGAGAGAGGATGGGAAGAAAAGAAGGAAAGAGACAAAAGTCAATATCGTCTGCGCTGAGAACGAGAGATGTCCTCGTCCTCTCTCTTTTTTGCGTCGCGTCGCTTCGTTGTCTTTTTTTCAACAGCAATAGTAACAGCGCGGGGTCGTTGCACGGGACGTCGTTCGTGAAGCAATGGGAGATTGTGACCGATGATTCTTCTTCGTTGTCTCCACCAAAACCGCGCTTACCGGTGCTTTTCTTCGACTTAAACGGAGACGGACGGCAAGAAACCTTGATCGCGTTCGACAAAAGCAACGCGATTGGAATTTACGACGGAAGCAGCAGAGGAGGAAAAGGACGGAAGACAAAGAACAACGGAATGCACGAAGATGAAGATGTAGGGAACGAGAACACCTTGAGACTTCTAAAAATGGTCGATTTACGAGAAACGAACGAGAAGAGTAAGACGCATCGGATGAGAGAAGAGCACGGAGGGAAGCGCGTTATCGCGCTCGCGGCGGGGAGACCGGAGGCGAGACGAAGAGGCGAGACGAAGAGGAGGAGGAGTGGGAGTGGGATAGGGAGTAAACAACGACGTAAAACGGTTGTGATGATTAAACGGAAAGCGATATTTGTGGCGGTGACGGAAGAGTTGCAAGTGATGACGTTTGATCACAACGCGAAGAAGAAGTGGGAGCGGTCGGCGAGGGACGCGCTGTTTAGCGGTAAAGCGCATCATCGTCATCATCTAGGAGGAAGAGGAGGAAGAGGAGACTCGATGAGAGTGGAAGAGATTGCCGTGACGGTCGTTTCTGCAAAAGGGGAGAACGAGGACGGGTTAGTCGTCGTCGGTGGGCGCGTGGAGTACGAGAAGTATCAAAACGAAGAAGGAGAAGAGGGAGAAGATTACGAGCGAGGCATGGAAGCGTACGAACGAGAATTGAAGGACGACGAGATGCTTTCAATGCATCGAGGCGGTAGACGAGACGAAACGATCGAATTCAAAGAGGAAGGCGTTGAAGATATCATTGAAGACGACAACGATACGTTTGCCTCCCAAAACGGGGCTTTTGTATATCTCGCATTTAACGCGAGAAGTGGTGAACTCGTCTGGCGTCGCGTCGCCTCAGATTTCGTCGCCGATCCGGCGGAACTTTTACGAACCACCACGCCGGCGCACGAAGTTCGATTGGATTCGCACTTGACGAAAATAGAAGAGCATAAATCGAAAACGGATGGAATTTGTAGATCGTACAGAGAGTCTGCGTTAGCCGAGGCCCTCCCTCACGCGTGGAGAGACGCGGAGGATACGCGAATGCGCTCGGCGCCGTTTAGCAAGAGTCAAAAGCAAACGTCCTCCTCGTTCGGCGGTCGTAAAAAAAGAGCGCGCGGTGGACGAGACCCGGGTCCGCTCGCGACATCTGCCGCGACGACCAACTTGAAAGCCGCATCTCGCGACCCGAATTTCGCGGTGGCGGATAAAACGAACGATTTCTCCAGTTTACTTTCCCGAGGCTTTTCTTATTTGAACCTCGGCAAGAGCGCGGTGCACCACCGCGACGACGAACGCGAAAAGTTAGATTATCACAACCGCCGGTTTCATCACCAACACATGATGTCGTCTTCGAACAACAACATCAAGAACGCAATCATCGCGCACCATCGCGACGGCGTCGAAGTTCTCGACGCGTTCACAGGAGAGTTGATTTGTCAGCTGGCGTTGCAACATCCCGGGTACCACGCGGATATCAACGGCGACGGGGCCATCGACCATTTAGACGCTCGAGGTCATCGCGCGCACATCGCAGACGTCGCAATGGACAACTTCTCGCCCGGTTGTTGGGCCTCGGTCACCTCGGGCGCACCAGATGTCCAAACCGTCTTCGAAGGGTCCATTTGTAAACCGACGAGGAAAAGTTCCATGAAGAGCACGCCGAGACAACGAGCGAAGAGCAACAAGAAACAACAAAATTCGGGCGATTTTTACTTGAGAAACAAAAATAAAGACGACGTGGACGTGTTGACGCCAATTATTGTGCGCAGAGACGATAAGAGCGAACGAGACAGGTCTTTCCGTCGCGCGACGAAAGACGCGGTGTTTTTAAACTCCCGGGGCGAGTTGACGTGTTACGCGAAAGACGGAACGAGGAGGTGGATGGTAAATACGCGCGCGAGTTGGAAGATTGACGTGAATGGACCACCGAAAGATGGCATATACGACTTATTTTCTGATGTAAACAACAACAACGACTCGAAAGAGATGGATCGATTCGTTCCAACTTTGGCGACGTTTAAGTTTCGCACGCACCATCGACACCACGGCGTATCGCACAACAACGTCGTCGTCTCCTCGAGCGATGAGGATAGCACGAACCGAACAGATTACGACGTCAGTGGTGGTGGTGGTGGTGGTTCGCCAACGGCACCATCACCTTTTTTATCGCAAAGAAGTCTTTTCTTTAACGAGCAAAGTCGACGCCGTCACACCTCGGAGGCTTCCTTGGTCGTCGGATCGAAAAGAGCGGTGATCGTCTCCCCGTCCGGGACGAAAATTGCCACCATTTTCTTACCGTCCATGCCCATCGCTCGCGCTCAAGTGTTGGATTGCAACGACGATGGAAAAAACGATTTCATCGTGCGCATGGAAACGAGCACGATATGTTACGCGCAGAAAAGCACGTCCGCTTTGAGCGTTTACGTGGTCATGTTGACGAGCTTAGTTTTGAGCTCGTTCGTCGCGTTTATTCATCGAGTGGAGTTTGAGTCCTTACCGCCAAAACCGGGAAAAAAAGACGACGACTTTAACGACTTTAACGACGACGATAGCGATAGCGAAAGTAGTCGCAGTAGCAGTAGTAATAGCGACGATGAGAGTCACGACGGGGAAGAAAAAGAAACGGAACAAGAGAAGGAAAAGCGAACGAGGCGGCGAAAGGAAGCGCCGCGCGTGTTCCCGACGATGCGCATCAAACGCTTCGCGCGAAGCACCGACGTCGACATCAAAGCTGATTAATATACTATGTAATAATGTATGATTTCTTCTTCTTCTTATGTATTTTTCTTCTTCTATCGCGTATATTCTATAATACAACGCATTCCGCGCGGCAGCTAATGTGTTCTAAAGTAAAGCACTCACCCCTGCGCTCTCTCTTCTATGCAATTTCCTCCGTCGTCCCCGACGTCGCCGCTTCAACGTTCGTTATCGAAGGTAGCTCGTCCGGGTCGTAAATCACCGTCAACACGAGCGAACACGACGGGCATCTCGCGATTTCCTCTCCGTCTTTGAGCTCTTCTAACGTGATTCGAAAGATGTCCCCACACGGGCACGAGTACGTGAATTCCTTGAGCGATTCGTTCCAATCCATGTCTTCCAGATCGACCTCGTCGTACGATCCTCCTCCGGTCATTATTCTTATANGTATACTACTACTACTCTGCGCTTCTCTCTCTTCTTCTTCTTCTTCTTCTCGAGACAAATGGTCTCTGTGATGTGTTTAAAATACACACACTCTCTGCACACTCTGTAGTGTTGTTTACGTAATGCNAGCTTAGAAAAGGTCTAAAAAAGGAAGGCGACAGAACTGAAAAAAAAAAATTCTGTTGTTTAGGGTAGCAAACGTCGTTTCAATTCTGCGTTCGTCTGCTTTTTTTTTCGTGGTTGTCTGTCCACCGAGGAAAGTGCATCTCTGTGTCAGACCAAGAAAACGACCCAAAAAAAAAGGAAAAAATTGATCTCAAACTGCGAGGGCGATGGTTTTCAGCCAAGGAAAAACCTACCTCGAAAAAACGAGAAAACGATAAAACGTAAAACGGTCATCATTTGTCGGCAGATAAGAGGTACGCGCGCAAAGAGACCACGACGCGAAGATAAAACAGGCACGAGGAGACGCGCGTTTCGTTGGAAGGTATTTTCTTCTTCGAACGCGCGAGTAGAATATGAGCGCTTTGTGTTCCTGCGGCGCGAGGACGACGTTGCGTGCGACGACGAATGAGAAGAACGTCGCGTCGCAGAAAAAAGCGTCGCTTTTTGCTCGCACGAACAGTCAGCATTTTCTAAAACAACAACAACAAAGAAGAAGAAGACAACGAAACGATGCGTTCTGCGTTCGCGCGGAAAGTAGCGGAGAAGAAGAACGCGATGATCGTCATCGGGTGGTCGCGACGACGACGACGGAGAGAGAAGGAGGCGCATCGTCATCTTCCGGAAGAAGAACGTCCTCCCAAACAACATCAGACGACAACACGAAAAGAACAACGATAAAGAAGAAGAAAAAAAACGAAATCATCCCTCTCTTTTGCCGTCTCGCCCCGGATGCGATATCCATCACAAACTTCCTCACGAAATCAAAAGCTCTAAAAGTCGGCTTCGACGCCTTACGAGTCGCCGGAGTGCGAGGCGTACACGTGACCGTGTTCTGGGGGATCGTGGAAAACGAACCGCAGGTGTACGATTGGCAAGCGTACGAGGAGTTGTTTGCAATTGTGGATAAAGTGGGCGAGTTGGAAGTCTCCGTGGAGTTTGCGTTTCACGCGAGAGAGTGCGGCGGTAACGACGGGGACGGGTGCACCGCGAGCTTACCGGTTTGGGTGCACGAAATTGCGAGCAGAGAAGGAAAAGAAGGGAACCCGGAGTTGTTTTACATGGACCAATCTGGTTTAAGAGAAAACGCGGTTATAAGTTTGTTCGCCGAAGGCGACGAGAGTTTGTTACCGACCGGGGACGGGAAGACGTTTCGATCGGCCAATCAGTGCTACGAGGAGTTTATGGCGAGTTTTGTGAACACGTTCGAAAAGTATTTCGCGAACGGGACGATTACGACGGCGACGATTGGGGCCGGGCCGAACGGGGAGTTGAGGTACCCGGCGTTTCCGGAAGACGTGTGGGTGTTCCCGGGGGTCGGGAGTTTCCAAGTGAACGATAAGTACGCGTTAAAAGCGTTGCAAGAGTACGCCAACGAGAGAAATTGTAGCGATTGGGGGAAATCTGGACCGCACGATGCCGGAGAAGTGAACGATTTCGGCCCGGTTTCGCACTTTTTCCAAGACAACGGATCGTGGAGGACGGATTACGGACAATTTTTTCTCACGTTTTACCACGATCAGTTGATGAAACACGGGGAACGAATGTTACAAAGCGCAAACAGAGCTATTCGAGAGAAATATTCAGACGTAGCTCTCGAAATGCGGTTACCGAACACGTACTGGTGGAACCACTGCGAGTCTAGGCCGGCGCAAGCGACGAGCGGGTACCCGCGGTTTACCGACCAGTCTCGCGACGCGTACGACGAAGCCATGGCGATGTTGTTCCGAAACAACGCGCACGCGAGCGTTCAAGGCGGTGAACTCGGAGACGAGCGGATTGCAAACGAAAACACGACCAACGCGCAGGCGAATCCGGAGAAATCCGTGTCGTACGTCAAACAAGCCGCGTCGAGAAAACACGTGGAATATACCTTAGAAACCGAAGCCTTGGACGATTTCTCGGACGAAAGCTTCCGACGCTTATACGCGCACGGCATGGGCGTGGACGCGGTGTGCGAAGCCAACTGCGAATCGATCTTCGCGGAAGATTGTACCTTGGGCGATTGTTCCATCGCAAAGAGAACCGTCGTCGGCGTCATCGGCTCGGAAATGTTCGAGAAGGAAAACTGGAAACGGTTGTGCATGTTCCAGCAAAGCATGGCTGGTTTTAGCGCTTGGGAGTTGAACAAAAAAGACTTTCAGGAGGAGGAAGAACAACAACAAAACAGACATCTCTTCGAGGAATTAGAAGATGAAGGAAAGGAGAGTGGTTTCGTTCTCGAGAGAGTCGAACAATCGAACCGAACCGCCAGCCGATAATGATATAAAAATAACATCCGTATTTAGTAGTACTATACAATTTGACTTCTACTGTCTACTGCTTTATGCCGCTTTTCAGCGCCAGCATTTTCTTCTTCTTCGCGCCGATTTTCTTTTTCGGTTTTCTGCCTTCCGGAGGGTTGTACTTTTTCTGCGCGTAAGAGTATCTGATTTGAATGATGATGACGATGATATGATGTGTACATGTCGCACATCCCGCGTTGTTTTACATGAGAGAGAGAAGAGAAGAATTGGAAAATTCAAGTAAGTCATCGGCGAGTTTAAGAGAGAGAGAGAAAGACAGAGAGAAACAGAGAGCAAAACGTACAGAAATATGTTCCCGAACAAGAAACCGAACACCAGGAACACGAGAACGGCCACTAATTGCGCCGCTTTGTCCATTTTATTTTAGTATTGTACTCGTATTCGTTGTCTCTTACGTGTCATAGTAAGGCGAATTTTCGGCATAAATTGGACAGAAAACAGACGCATTTAGGAGAGGAAAACTACCACAAATAAGATGTTAAAACGAAACGACCTCCTCTCCTCCGGCCGTTTCAAAATCGACTCCCACTCGAAGATCGGTTCCGGACAATTCGCGGAGGTATACTCCGCCGTGGATATCACCGGCGGCGGCGAAGAGAACGCGACAAAATCCGGTCGCTTTTGCGCGATCAAAATCGAATCGGAAATGAAAACGACGAAACGAGAAGCGATGGCGATGAGGAATTTACTAGGTGGGAAAGGCATCGTGGAGATTTACGAGGAAGGGGTTTTTGAGACGAAGAGAGGGAAGGAACATCCGTTCATCGCGATGCAGTTGGTTGGTGAGAACCTGGCGGATTTGAAGAGGGAAATTGAGTTGAATTCGTCCAATTCGGTTGAAGAAGATTCGAGGGGCGGCGGTAGCGGCGGCGCGGGAACGACGACAACACCAAAAACGTCTACTTCGGAAACGAAACAACAACAACAACAGCAACAACAGCGACCGTTATTTTCGGAAATCACCATCGCGCGAATCGCGGCGCAAACGATAGACGCATTAGGGTACACGCATTTAAAAGGATACGTGCACAGAGACGTGAAACCGGGGAACATTTGCATCGGGCGAGGTTCGCGAGCCGAGAGAGCGAAGACGTATCTCATCGATTTCGGGTTAGCGAGACGGTATAAGGACGAAACGACGGATAAAGTGATCGCGGAAAGAGAGGACGCGCAGTTTAGAGGCACTACGACGTACGCGAGCGCGAACGCGATGGAAAATCGAGAGCAAAGTCCCCGAGATGATTTGTTTTCTTTGTTATACATTTTAGTCGAGTTGTATTGCGGATCGTTGCCGTGGAAAAGAACGATGGCGGTCGGAGTGGACGAGAGCGAAGATGCGAATTATAAAGTCATGGCGAGGGAGAAAAAATTGAGTTGCAAGGAAGTGCCGAACTATTTGTGCGAGTTAGCCGTTCGCGAAGATAGGAAACAGTTGCCGAAAGCGTTGGTGGGATTTTCCAGGACGATTTCGCAGTTGAAGTACGGCGAAGTGCCGGATTACGACCGGTTGAAGGGTTTGTTCACCGAGTGGGAGGAGAAGTTGTTGAACGGGAGGAAAAGTGGGGAAGTGAGAATGGATTGGGACCGAGAAGTGGCGGTGAAACAACCCTCGGCGGTTGCTCCGATACCGACGACTCAAAATGCTACCGCTGATTACAACAACAACAACAACAAGAACAACAACGAAAGAAAACGCGAGCGGTCGCCGGAGTATAACTTAAATACCGGAGCGGATCCGTACCATCCACAACAACAATACAAACGACCAAACATCACCAATTCACCGACGCCTCGACCAACGACGACGACAACGACAACTCCACCAAACCAACAACCGTACGACATCCAGCCTTCCCGTCGCGCCGCATCGCTCGTCCAAGCGTTGCTCGAAAACCCGCCGTTACCTCCAAACATCAACCACGTCATCGAAACTTTCCGAAACATGTCCGCTGAAGAGGTTGTCGCCGGCATCGCCGCCACGTGCATCATAATCGCCGAAACCGCGGAGAGTAGTTCTCGAAACGTGGACGCTATCGACGCGTTTCTACGAGACGCCAGGGACTGCATCGAGCTCGCCCGGGCGAAGATGATGACGATAGCTTCGTCGACCTCCGCAGGAGGAGGAGGACAAGGAGGAGGAATGATGTACAACGCCAACGCCAAAAATGTAGCGCCGCCGCCGCAGCAGAATTATCAGCAGCACCGGCCACAGCAGCAACAACAACAACAACAGTGGAATTATAACGACCGCAGAGCCGGTCGATGATGAAGATGCTTCTCATCTTTTTCTTCTCGTTTTAGCATTTTGCGTAGTATTTAGATATTTGTAGGTCACATATGCCACACAAAACATGCCATCACTCTCCCAAACAGGAACAACCTTCTCCGCCTCCTTTTCTTCCTCCTCCTCCTCCTCGCTTCTTAAATGTAAAGGTCTTCATCATCGTCGTCGTCTCTCTTCTCCTCGTTGCGTCGTTTTCTTCGGTGTTCCCAGGACGAGTCGTTTACGTCGTAAACACACAAACACGAATTGGAAAAACAAAGCGGCGACGTTCAGGTCGTCGAAAAACGAATCATTCTTCTTCAACGACGACGAAAACGAAAACGAAAGCGAGACGAACGAGAATACCAACGAGGAGAATGTCGAGGACGACGACTTTGAAGCGAAAGTCGTCGCCGAGAACGAGACGTTCTTCTTTGAAGAAGCGTCTTCTTCGTCCGTGCCGAGTCCGGCAGACTTGAATGAACTTAATTTGCTACAAAAGGCGAACACATCTTCCTCCTCCTCCTCGGCCTCCTCGGTGTGGTCACAGAAGCCATTTTGGTGCCAACCGTGGACGATTGTACTTTTTGGCGTCTTTTGCGTGTCCTTGCCGACGTTGGCGTTCGATTGGAAGTTTGTGTCGGTCGCCGTGGCGGTTCCGATATCGGCGTGGTGGTACGTTTTTCTTGTATTGTATCCGAAGAGTTACGCGTCGTCGTCGTTCGAGGAGAAGGAGGAGGATTTTGGACGATGACGAGAGAAGAAGAAGAAGATGAAGAGTTACGCGTCGTCCTCGTTCGAGGAGAAGGAGGAGGATTTTGGACGATGACGAGAGAAGAAGAAGAAGATGAAGATCGAATGATAATGTTGTAATAATAATAGTTTTGTAGTTTACACGCGTTGCCGCACATTTTAACCTAAAACAACGTTCTCTTCGTCCGATAACACCTCCTCTTCGTCCGAATCCCCCCCGCGTCGAGCGTTTCGTCGAGCGCTCTTTCTTCCGTCGTTTGTTTCCGTCGCCGAAGATCTGCTAAAAAATTGCCCCAATCGCGTGGTGAGCAACCTCGGCGCCAAGTATTCCACGCCCGCGCCGTCTTTCGTCGCCTTTTCCGCATCGCTCGTTATTCCTTCCGCACCAGGTTTCTCGTGTTGCTCCGCCCCTAACACGAAATCTACAAACTCATCGTAACATAACTCCCCGTCGCCTTCTCGATCCGCCATTTGAATCACGAACTTCGCCTCCCGCATGGATACCGGAATCCCAACCATCTCCATCGTCCTCTTCAACTCCGCCGCGGTAATTTTCCCATCCGTGTCCTCGTCAAACGTCAAAAACACGCTCCTCAACGTCTCCTGCGGATTGCTCAAATTCAAATCGTGCAACATCAGCGTCAAAAACTCGCAAAAATCCAACGTCCCGTTTCCGTCCGAATCGTATCGCCGCAGATTCTTCTTTATCTGTTTGATCGTTTTAAACGACCCAACCTGTCGCAATCGCTCCTGTATGTCCTCCGCGGATATTCGTCCGTCGCTTTCGATGTCTAAATCGTCGAACATGGTTTTGTATTCCTCCACTTGCTTTCGCGTGAGGTACGGCCTAATAAGAATAAGAATTAGAATAAGTCACATACATTGAGGGCAAAATTGCGTACCATTCTCTCACCAACTCTTCGTCGGTCATGTGCGCTCGGCTCGGAGGTTTCCTCGCCTTGAACGCATCGGCGTTATTTCTCTCGTTCTCGTCTTCGTCCTCTGGTTTTCTCGGTTTGCTTCTTCTCTCGTTTCTTCTCGTCGATGATGTCGGAATCCCAACGTTCTCCATCGTCCTCTCGTCAAAATCATCGTCGACATCAACGCTTTTCGCCTTTCGGCTCCCCCAACGAAACATATCTTAATCGCACTCGTATTCGTACTCGTATTCGATTTATTATGAGGAGTAAAAGAACCCTTTTGCGTCTTCTGTCTTATCGTGTTGTTCTCGCTGTCGCGCGTCTCCCTTCTTCTTCTCCAAAGCGAGGTGTTGTCGTGTGTTGTGGAGAGAGTTTTTTGTGTTGCATTTGAACGGAAAAACAGCCGTATGTAATTGTATAAGAGGAGAGAAAAGAGTCGCGTCGAAAGAGACGAAGCGCGTAGTAGTAGTAGCGTATTATATATATTCTTTTAGTACTATTCTTACCTAATCGCTCATCTCGTCCTCATCGTATTCGACTTTACCGACGACTAAACCGTTTCTTACTCTTTCTTCCTGTTTTTCAATCTCGATTCGCTTGCGCGCTTCTTGCTTTTCGAGTTCGAGTTTGCGTTTTTTGGCGACGCGTTCGGCGGCGGCGTTCGCCGCGAGGAGGAGCAAAGCTTCTTCGTTTTCCTCTGGTTTTGTTGGTGTTGGTGTTGTCGTTGCTGCTGCTGCTAATGCTGCTGTTCCTGCTTGTGAGTCGTCGGTACTTTTAGTAGTGACGTCTCCTTCTCCTTCTCCTCCTTTGGATGACGATGGTTTGTTTGGCGACGCTTTGGCACCTTGTTGATTTTGACTGCTATTCACGCGTTGCTTCTGAGAATTCTTCGTGCTCAAAGGCGCCAACTTTTCCTCCTTCAAGAGCGCGCGGTGCATGGCTAAATCGTAATGCTCTCGAAACCCGTTCTTGTCGCTGATGAATTTACGGATCCATTCGCCCATGTTGTCTTTCATCACGTATTCGCGGTCGTATATGTGTTGATACACGGTTTGGTGTTTAAACGCATCGACTTTGTCGCGCCAATTTTCCAAGCGCAACGGTTCGCGCTCGGCAGAGAAGCGCTTGTTATACGCGTCGTATTGACACTCACAGAGAAATAATCCAAGCTCGGGCGCCATGGGCGTGTTGACTCTTTGTTTTGTTCTCAGCGCGAATAACAAATCGCTCACGTCGCAGAAGCCTCGCGCGACCGCGACGGTCATTCCGACCAACTTTCGAATCATGTTGAACAGAAACGATTGACCGAGAATCTCAAACTTCACGAAATCTTCGCCTTGAATTTTAAATGGCATCGAGCACGAGAACGAAATGACAAACCTACGCGCTTGCGGCGTGTCGCAATCGACTTTGGTCGAGTAGTTGTGAAAATTATGCGTGCCGACGAAATGTTTCAAAATGTCGTTCACTTTTGTTCGTTCCTCTTCGGTGAAGACGTACGGTTCTTCTTCTTCTTGGGTATCGTTGTTTTCTTCGTCGTCTTCTTTTTCGTCTTCTAATCCTTCGCCATTTGGGGCGTTTTCATCGTTCTTCTTTTCATCGTGACCGTTTTCATCGTCGCCGTCCACGGGGTTCCGCTTCCTCTTCTTCGGAAACCTCCTATCAAACGTTCTCACCGGTACCACGTACTCGTACTTCCTCCTATCGCACTGATTCTTCGCGCTAAACCCTCCCGTCACCCTCGTCGCTCCAAACGCCACGATTTTTCCCCTCGGCAAATGTTCGTTGATCAACCTCACGATGGTCTCCGTGTTCCCGTCGTCCGCGTTCATGCACTTAAAACTCACCACCTGTCCAACCGCGCTGACGCCTTTATCCGTCCTCGCCGCTCTGTTCCAGTGCACTTTATTGAAATCCCCGCTGTTCGATTCCGCGATTCCTCCTGCTTTGACGATCGCGGACTCTAAATCGTCCTCGATCGTTTTCGCGCCTGGGTTTCGTTGCATGCCTTGATATCCGTCCCCGTTGTAGCCAAAGAACAGGGCGATTTTTTTCTTCTTCTTGCTGTTGTTTCCATCTCCGGTGAATGTAGTCTCAATCCCCATCGTTTTCATCTGAATCTTTTGTGTTTCGTTCGTTCCGTGTTCGTCGTCGTCACGTCCTTCTCGTTCTTTTCCTTTTCCTCCTTTTCCGGTTGTCGTTTGGTCTCCGCGACGGCTCGAAATGCTCATCGTCGATGTGAGAGTTTGAGTCGCCGCGGGAGGCGCAGCGAGAGATTCTTCTCCGTGCATTCCATCGAGGACGAGACACTCGTCCTCGTTTTCTTCCGTTCCCGCGCTGTCTTTGTCTTCTTTTCCGTCAGTCGTCATCCTTTTGCCCGTCTCTCAAAGCTTCTTAAATGTGGGGAAAAATGCTTTTCGCCTCATAAAAACGTCTCGCATTACGCGTACTTTAGTCGCATAAATATACACATAAAACAAAGGATTTAATGGTTTTCTTCGCATCGGCGTCAGAGTCGGTTCTTTTTACCTCTTTTGCGGCGAAAAGGAGGACCACCGCGACGCTAAAAGGAAGAAGACACGTCGTCTGTGCGTTTCGTAATCGGGGAAAAGATGAAGACGACGACGTGACGACATCATCGAAGTTGACGAAAGCAACGACAACTTTGTGCGTATCCGTCGCATTCGCTTCGCAAGTAGTAGGGGGAGGGGTGCTTTTTCAACCAGAATATGCAATGGCCATCCCGCAAACGTCCGAGTGCGCGACGAACGCGTGCGACGATTTCGATTACCACGACCAAGATTTAACGCAAACGTATTTCACCAAAGGGTCGTTAAAACGAGCGAACTTTCGAGGGGCGAACTTATCGGGGATCTCGTTATTCGGAGCGAACTTAGAGGAGGCGGATTTCACGGGAGCGAACTTAGAAAACGCGAATTTAGGACAGTGTAACTTGCTGAAGACGAACTTTACCGGGGCGAATTTAACGAACGCGATCGTCTCGGGCGCGAGTAACTTGGAGACGGTGAAGGCGAACGATTCGGACTGGTCGCAAGTGATCATAAGGAAGGACGTGTTGATGGGGATTTGCGCGAACGCGGACGGGGTGTCGCCGGTGAGTGGAGATCCGACGAAGATGACGCTGGAGTGTCCGTAATATATACATATATGTGTGTGTGTGTATTGATTGGAATGTAAAACAACTTTTGAAATACTTATTCGTTAAACGCAAATACATCACATAGAAGTAAAACTATTATTTGAGCGCTCAGAGTACTAGCACATCGTTCGGCATGAGGATGAATCCTCGATAGGAAGACCGTCGTGAAAACAATGTATGATTATCGTCATCGCGCGCAAAATTGTTTTTTTCTTTCATCATCGAGCTGTAATGTGCGAGCGTGTTTTTCAACCGCTTTTTCGAGCGCTTCTCGCTCTCTATCTGTCTATGTAAGATCTATCCATCTCTGTGTGTAGAATAAAAGAAGAATATGAAGAAGAGGCGTTATTAGTCGTTGCTTTAACGCAATCAAACGATTAAACGAGCGCGAGAAACAACATCAACGCGTGAGGAAAGTAAGATCTCAGACTGCGGCCGAACCGCGAACTTAGCGCCACGCCGACGACGAATCGTCACGGGGGCTGACCAAGGAAGGTTCGCCCGACGCAAGCGTCGGATTCCCTGACCCCCGCTCGCAGTGCGCATAGGAATGTATTCTATCATCGATCTTTATCACACGCGTGCAACATTGCATCACATCATCCCGTCTTTATCTACGAAGAATCAATTGCTCGGCGGAAGGAGAAGTCGTTTATTTCTTGGGTTTATTCATTGCATTCGGCTTTGATAAACCGCTAAAAGAAACCTCTTTTCTTTCGTCATCGCAAAATAGTTCCAGACAGAGAGAGAAGGATGTAGAGCTCGATGCAGTGGCGTTTCGCGCGAGAGAAAAGAAAAGAAGAGAGTGTACGTCCGGTTTCCAGAGTCAAACGCACGGGCACCAAGTTAGTAAGAAATGTCGCCGCGAGAACTCAGAATGCGAACGAATCGCTCTACGGGGGTTCGAACGCCGAACTACGCACTGAGCAGCGTGAACAGCTGCCTGATGTGATCCCCCCGAGAAAATACGAGCGCGCATATCTCTGCTTTCCTCTCTCTCTCTCTCTCTCTGTCTCTCTCTGTCTGTTTCTCTCTCTCACCAATGCGCGCGCGCAAAAAAAAATCGAACAAGAGGTTGAAAGATTTCTGAAATCTGAGTCCGCAACGACGTCGTGTAGTTTAGTCGAGCGGATAGCGAGAACTTCAGGACCTGCAATCTGTCGGGCTTCGAACTCCAACGATTACATTTACTCTCGCTTCAAGGGAACGGGGCTAACACTCATAGGATTTGAACGCCGCCCAACTAAAAGAAGCATACGCGAGTTTTTTTGACCCTCTCGAGAGTTTCCGTACCTTTGTTTCATCATATCTCTCGTTCGCGCGAGGCAGTATTTCTTCTTCTCTGTGGAAATAGAAAGCGTTATAAACATATGGAAGAAGACATAAAAATAAAGTCGACGTAGAGCGCGAAAGGAGAAAAATGTGTGCGTGCGTTTGTATGTGCAAAAATTGAAGCATCTCTCTTCAACTCGTTCGATATGCGAGAGCGCAATCATCGTTCGTTCATCTTTTACCAACATCACCACATCATTCGTATACATCTGGCGAGAGGAATACGATGCAAACAATATCAAGGATCAGTTAATTCTGGCAAGAATTGCTAGGTGGCGACCTAGCGCTCCGGTTTCTTTTCAACGTCGATCAATTGGGGAAAGAGAAATCCTCATTTCCTTGATATCCTTTTGCGATTTTGATGATGTCGATGTAAAAGAGTTTGAGACTTTGTCGCGACGACGCGCACATCGAACCAGACTCGCACAAACTACACAAACACACACACACGCAAAGAGAGAGGATAAACGCGGCATTTTCGCCACGGACGCGTAAAATTGACACATATATGTCTACTAAATATGAACCTGTTCTGATTGCTCTGTTGTCGATGATAATAATACAGAAGATGAAAACGGTTGAGTAAAATGTCAGCGAGAACGCCCAAACAGCGCGACGACGAGACGACGACGAAGACGCATCATAAAATCGTATATTGCTCAGTCATAAAAGTCGTGTAAGTTTGGAACAAGTCTTCTTCAAAGCCGAGGCTCAAAGCGAGCTGGGTTAACCGAATTGTCATCACGGCAATATAATAATACCACGTCTGCGAAATCAAAACAAAATCAAATCTTTTCTCTCTCTCGAAATGGTCTCTCGCTCTCAAAGCTTTTTGCAGTCAGCCATTTTGTAATAATAAACCAATCGTCACGACAACATTGATGTCTCTCCGACTGGGGCGGCAGTAAGTACTCGATCATTCCGCATTAATCGTTGAGAAGAAAGAAGAGAGAGATGAAAAGAAAAAAGAATCGGTGGCGGCCGTTACCTCTCTCTTCTTTCCAAATCATCCGAAAATCTCGCGACGACGTAAACGACGCAATAAACGAGCGAGGATGCGAACGTGCCATCGTTCATCAGAGCGCAAGTTCACGCTCTGTCGTTATTTTCTCATCATCGATCGCGATTTGAGGGGTGAATTTGGAAACGATTTTATATCTTTATGCGCTCTTATTTATGCGCGTTTATGAAGAATTCGCTTCAAAAAAACGCTCACATTTCGGAAACCGTCGTCGTCATCACTTTATAGTATTCTATCAAAGAAGACGAAGACAACCCGTGAGAAGAAGACAGACAAAGAAGAAGAAGACAAAAGAGAGAAAGAAATGACGTTCGACGCGTCGACGCGGAGAACGGGCAACGTCCTCATCGCGTCCTCTTTGCTCTGTTTCAGCGGAGGCGTGTATTACTACGCGGTGACGCAAGGGAGGAAAAAATTAGATAAAGACGTGCACGAGGCCATCGTGAAGCGGAGGAGATTATTAGAGGAGCAGGAAGAGGAGCGAAGAGAGATGAAGAAGAAGAAGCGGTGGTTATGGCGATCGTCGTCGTCTGAATCGTCGTGAAACGAAAGGAACAACGGTAGGAGTAGGAGTAGGAGTAGGAGTAGTAACAGTAGTAAAAGGAAGAGGAGAGAGAGTTTTGCTTCGCGCTGAAGTTCGTAATAATAATGTGTGTTGTGTGTGTTCTTCGATTCATATTTATACACGTCGTCGTGTGGTAAGCTAACTAAGTACAATTCAATAGTGTTGCATATTCTATCTCTCTCTCTCTCTCTTTTTCCCTCTTCTTCTCTCTCGAGAGTGTCGTCGTCATCTCCTCGACGAATTTAATCTTGCTCCTTCATCTTCAAAGTAATCGAGCACGTTCTCTTTCTGATCGGGAACGGTCTACCTTGAGCTCTCGGGTGGAATCTCTTCATGGTCCCCGCGCCATCCGCGTAGCACTCCGAAACGTACAACTTCGCCTTGTTCATGCCCAAGTTGTTCTTCGCGTTGCTCGCGGCGGAGAACAACGCCGATAAAATCGGTTCGCACGCTCTGTACGGCATAAATTCCAACATGATCAAGCACTCTTCGTAAGATTTACCGCGGATGCAATCCAACACTCTGCGGACTTTGAACGGAGACATGTGGACGTTTCTCAAGTAGCACACGGCTTCTTTTTCTGCGACGACTTCAGCAGCCTGTTTTTATTAGTGGTATGAGTTATAAGAGAAAAGAAGAGTGTCAGAGATGTTTTTCAGATAAGGCAAAAAAAATTCACACGATGGTGAGAATGTACCCCGCTCTTCTTTCACCCGACGGGCTGCTTTACACGCGGTAACAACTCTGACAGAGAAGCAACAACGTCTGCTCACTCGCGGACGGAGGAGAGTTTTTGTCGCTGCTCGTTGGTCATCGCTTCGAGAGAGAGCGAGAAAAAAAAAAGCTCCCCAAATTTGGTGACAAGAGCGAGACGCCGGCGAGGAGAAAAGGAGGTTTTTACGCGTAAAAAAAGCCTCCTCTTCTGAATTCACCGTCGTCTCTCCCGCATCTCTGCGCACTAAACGTATAAAAAAAACGTTCAATTCGTACCTCCGCGGTCGCTTTCGCTAAAAGAGCCATCCCTCTTTCGTTCGCGCCTTTCGCCTCTCGCACGTTTCTCGCGACATTCAATTTCATAAATCGTCTCGTCTCGAACGACGACGAAAACGAAGAGGAGGAGGAAGACGTCGCCGAGGATGCCATGCGCGTGTTCGAGGACTTCCTCTGCGCCGAAGAAACTTTCGCAATTTGCGAGCACGAAATGTGCGTCGATGCGGTCGTGGATGCAAACATGTTCGTTTTCGATCGCGACGTGTATGTATATATCAAAAGGGCTATTCTTTGTGCTGAATTTTACGCGCAATGAAATGAATGAGAGAGAGAAAAGGTTTTGGGTTTTTTGCCCTTTTTTTGACCCAAACACGTGGCCTTTTTTAACAACTTTTTCTCTCTCGAAAGCGCTTTACCCCACAAAAAGTTGTTGTTGTTATTATTATTATTGCGTACTTTTAACGAACACGACGATGAGCGCGACGACGATTCAGACGACGACGACGCGTGCGAGCGCAAATTTTAAAGTTTCGACGAGAAGACCATCTTCGAAACGATCCGCCGCTGCTTCGAACTGTACCACTCAAAAAGGTTTGCGGAAATGTAGTTTCAGGGACGATGATGGCATATCCAAAACTTCTCAGCATCATCTTCTCGAGAAGAAGGCTTTGGCGACGACAAAGACGACAAAGGGGACGAGGAAAGCGCACTTCGTTCCGAAAGCTTCCTCCTCTTCCGCGGTGACTTCACCGAGCGCGAAATCTGCCTCGTCGGAGTTTGTTTGGAAAGGCGCGAATTTGAAAGCAGCGGCGATGTCGGTCGGTTTCGGTTTATTCGTCTGTTTCGTCGTTCCGAGACCGGACGGGGTGGTCCCGCAAGCCTGGAATTTGCTGTCTATTTTCTTAGCCACGGTCGCTGGTTTAGTCTTGTCTCCGTTACCGGTCGGTGCGTGGGCGTTTCTTGGATTGACCACGGCGGTGGTGACGAAGACGTTGACCTTCGCGCAAGCGTTTGGCGCGATGACGAACGATGTCATTTGGCTGATTGTTTTGGCATTTTTCTTTGCCAGAGGATTCGTGTCCACTGGTTTGGGCGATCGCATCGCGACTATGTTTGTCGAGAAGCTCGGTAAGTCTACGCTCGGTTTATCCTACGGGTTGAGCATTTCCGAAGCTGTGTTGGCGCCGGCGATGCCGTCGACGACCGCGAGAGCCGGCGGCGTCTATTTGCCCATCATCTCTTCGTTGGCCAAAAGTAACGGGTCTGAACCTGGACCGACGGCAAAGAAGATGGGTTCATTTCTCATGCAAACGCAATTGCAATGCTCTGGTCATTCGTCCGCTTTGTGCATGACGGCTGCGGCGCAAAACTTGCTGTCCTTAAAGTTAGCCGCCGGGTTGGGGATCGTCATCGCGAACCCGTGGATCACGTGGTTCAAAGCCGCCTGCGTTCCGGGCATTCTCGGTTTACTCTTGACGCCGCTCTTGGTGTATAAGCTATTCCCGCCTGAAATTCAAGACACGCCAGAAGCTCCCGCGATGGCGAAGGAGAAGTTGAAGAAACTCGGCCCGTTATCGCAAGACGAATTGGCCGTGGTTATCACCATGAGCATCACCGTGTTTTGCTGGATCTTCCAACCGTTTGGGATTACCCCGGTGATTTCCGCCATGTTTGGCATGTCTATGCAATTATTTGCCGGTGTTATTAAATGGGCCGATTGCTTGAACGAAAAAGGCGCTTGGGATACGCTCGTTTGGTTTGCCGTGTTGATCGGCATGTCCGCGCAGTTGAACGAACTCGGGTTTATTCAATTCATCGCGACGAAAGTTTCGGCGGCTTTAACCGCCGCGAACTTGGCGTGGCCGCAAGTATTCTTGGTTTTACACGTCAGTTACTTTGCCATTCACTACTTTTTTGCCTCGCAAACTGCGCAAGTCGCGGCGTTATCGACGGCATTTTTGGCCATGATGTTAGCCTCGGGCGTCCCGCCGATGCTCGCCGGTTTAACTATGGCGTTTCACACCAACTTGTTCGGCGCCATCACGCACTACGCCAGCGGTCAATCTGCCGTGTACTTTGGTTCCGGTTACGTAGAGTTGAAGGATTACTTCCGTCTTGGCGCGATTGTTGGAGCGTTTAACTTTATCTTGTGGGCAGTCGTCGGCGGCGCGTGGTGGAAAGTTATCGGGCTTTACTAAGAATAAGAGCAGAGTGAGTATGTCATCCCTTTTTATTTTTGTGTAATATCCCGTACTACATTTAATGAACAAATTTCTTCGTCTTCTACTTCTTCTTCTTCTTACAACACATCAGTAAATAGTACCACTACTTCTGCTAAAGTATATTGTTACGTCGTGTGCTTTTATGTTATTATACAACGTTTCTCCCTTTCTCCTCAAAATTCGGATGCAAATATTTCCGCGCTCTTCTTTTTTACGGACTGATAATCTCATCCACGTTCGCCTCTCTCGTTCTCTCCCCCATCCGTTTCATCCTCATCACTTTCTCGCTCACCTTCAACTCCTCTTTCGTGACCACGTGATTCCTCATCGCTTCCGGACACTTCTTCTTACCTTCTCTCCCTAAAAACGTCAACACCGCTTGCTTCTCGTACACTATACCAACCGCGTCCTCCACCGGCTCTATTAAATCTTTCAACGGAAGGCCAGTGATTGGGCATTTCGCGTTCAAAATAGCACCACTTCCACCGCTTCCACCGACGTTCCCGTGTTCGTCCGTGATGATAAACCCTTCCCCGTTATCCTCGCCTTTGGCGTTCGCGACCATTTTTTTAAATTTTTCCTCCATCACTTTCGCCTCGGGCGCGTTCGCAACTCGGTTCCGGTTTCGTTGGATTAAATCTCTCGTCTTCTCCTCGAACGGGTACTGCTCGTTCGCGACTCCCGCGTACCCTCGCTCTAAATCGCTCATCGCCATTTCGTACGTCTTCGCTTCCAGCACGAGTTTCCCACCGTCCCGGACGATTGCGTTTTCTACGCTCTTCAGTTCCTCGTCGTTTCCTTCTTTGACGAGCGCGGTGACGATCGCACCGATTTCGCATTCAAACACGTCCGTAAATTTTTGCGCGATATCTCTCGCGTTCACGAGCGCGCCGTTTTGGTTACGGGTCACGATCGAGCGCACTTCGCGCTGGTTTTCCAGAGCGATGCCGGACATTAGTATCAGAGAGTATTGTTATTCTCGTATCGCGAGAAAAAGTAAAGAGATTTTGAATTTTTCCCAAAGCGTTAAAAGGAAACGATGCGAATGATGCAACGAACATAAACGCGCTCAAAACCACATGAAGACGAAGAAGACTTTCGTTGAAAACAACGATGAAAACGACAAAAGAGTAAACGACCATTTTACCGTCGCGTGCGTGAACGCGTTCGCGGTCGATTGCGCGAACAATTTAAACGCGATTCGAGCGAGAAGCCAACGCGGGTTAGAACAAATCGAAACGAAGATGGAGACGATGGAACGGAGTTTACAGTTTTTGGAGAAGAAGTTAGAACGATTTGATGAGGAGGAGGAAGGAGGAGGGAAAGGAGAGGCTGTGAAAACGCCTCCACCACCTCTCCCGCCTTCGTCGGCGGAGAGAGATGAACCTCCTGATGGTGAATTTTCACCGCATTTGGTACAAGAAGGTGCGAGAGCAGGCGAGGACGGAAACGCACAAACTAGCAATGAAAAGAAAGAAGAAGGAGCGCGACGAATACGTGTAAATCCAGCGCACGAGAAGTATCACAAGATGCTACGTTTGGGCGTGCCAGAACAGGCGGTGAGGAATAAAATGAAGTTGGACGGCGTCGACGAACGCGACGTGGTCTTTTCGCAATAATATGGGAGGACAACAACGAACGACAACCTTGTGTATATGTGTAATAATAATATGAACTAATTAATGTATAGTATAAACAACTCAAGAAATAACACGTATTCTCTCTTCTCAATTTACTTGGCAGCAGCCGCCTGCGCGGCTTCGTGCGCTTCCCGACTCCACTTTGGTTTTTTCCCTTGGACGAGAATGGCCTCCCCGCCGGCGCCGGCTAACTTTTCGCTCGCGGAGGCTGAAAACGCAGCCGCCTTGACTTTCAAGCCTTGCGAAAGCTCCCCGTCGCCCAACACCTTCAACGGCAAGTTTCTGTAGTAACCCGTCGCTTTGATCAAACCAACCGACTTCAACGTGTCCAAATCGACGTCTTGGCCCGCGCTGATCTTAGAATCCGCCAACGCTTGCGCCAAATCGGAAACGTTCACCGTCACGAATTTCGGCTTCCCGGCGCTCATGCCGCCGGCGATGCCCTTCAATTTTGGAAACCTTCTGTACATTGGCGTTTGACCGCCTTCAAAACCCGGTCTAGTGCCTCTACCACCTCTCGCTTTTTGACCTCTCATGCCATACCCGCACGTCCCGCCTTGGCCGGCGCCGTAACCGCGACCTTTGCGAATCGGTTTTCTTCTCGACCCCGGCAACGGGCTCAAGTTGTGTAAGCGCAACCGCTCGGCTTCCCCGGACGCCGCCGCGTGAACGACAAAAGAGGCGGCTTGTTTTTGGTGTCTTCTACTACTGCTGCTAGGTTTGAAGGCTTTTATACTCTCGCCGCGAGCGAACGCGGACGCCTGAAAGAGAAAAGAAAACATATTGTGTCAGTACTTTCATCCTCTTTATCCAAAAACTCTCGAGTGCCCTTTTCGTACAAAAAAAAGAGGTTTTCCGAGCGACGATTTCTCCTCCTCCTTTTCCGGAAAGACGAGCGGAAACCACCCGCGCGAGCGCACGTCGCGGCCGTTCTCGTTTCAAACGTATGTTTGACGAATACTCGAGCGTAAAATCACCAAAGAATATGTAACATCATCTCGTCTCCTTTTGTCGTCGTCGTCCTTTTCTTCTCTAATTTGTTCGCCGTCGGCAAAAATTTAGAGAGAAAAGAGGGTGGCGACGCAACAACATTTTGCAAAAATTGCGCGCGTAAGAAAAAGAGGTCTCTCTTTAAAGACGCGAACGTCCTCTCAAACGCGCACACAAACGAACGCATTCAATAACAAAAGAAAGAAACGTACCTTGGTTGGAATAACTACCGAGGAAAAAGAAGTCGACAACATTTTGAAACGAACTCCTCTGTGCGTCGTGTCTATAAATTGTGTCGTCTCGATGTCTCTATCCAGAGACAAAAAGAAAGAGGGCGGAGGGCGGTTTTTAATAACAGGTTGTTTTAACACCCTAAATATTAAGACACAAAAAAAAAAGATCGAAGAAAAAACGCACATAACAGAAGCAAGAAGAAGCGAGAAGAAGAAGAACGAGAGATCACACACCGCGCGCAAAAAAGAATGAGCGAAGGAGGAAAAGAAGAAGAAGACAAAGAGACGACGATATCGTTCATCGTGAAAACATCCACAAATCCAAAACTGGAGATGAAAAATATCAAACTCACAAAGTTGATTGCCGAGTTGAAAGCCGATTTGGCGACGACGCTCGGATCCGAAAAGGAATCGATTCGATTGATTTACAAAGGACACGTTTTGAAGGACGAGAAAACGATACGAGAGTGTTCGATTGGGGAAGGGCACGCGGTGCATTTGGTGCAATCGGCGCCGAAGAAATCACCATCTCTTACGAGCGGGGGAAGTAGTGGTCGTCCTCCGGCGAGTCACAATGAAGGTGGTGGTGGTGGGCAACCGACACCGCCGCGAACGTGGATGGACGACGCGAACGCGAGTCAAAGAACGGCGCAAGCGCCGGATTTTGCGACGTTGTTTAACAGCAGCGTTTTAGGTGGTGGTGGTATAGGAGGAGGAGGAGCGAGTGGTTCTGGTGGTTTTGATATGTTTGGAGGCGGCGGGTTCGGAGCGGGCGGCATGCCGAACCCGACGCCGGAGGAGATTCGGGCGATTGAAAACGACCCGTTCGTGAGACAGTTCATGGAGCAAGCGATGCAAGACCCGGAAGTTTTACGACCGATGATGCAGGTGATGGAGCAAAACCCGCAGATTCAACAGTTGATGAACGCGAATCCAGAGTTGAGGCAGGCGATGCAGGATCCGGAAAACATATCGAGGGCGCTGAGAGCGTCCAGGGATCCGAATTTAATGCGAGAGCAAATGGCGGCAACCGATCGGACGCTTGCGAATATTGAGAGCCATCCGGAAGGGTTTAACGCGTTGAGGAGAATGTACGAAAACGTGGAGGTGCCGTTGCAAAACGCGATACAAAATAGTCAAAATAGCGAGGCGGCCGCCAACAACGGGGCGGCTGCGGATGCGAACCCGTTTGCAAGTTTATTCGGTGCTGCGTCGTCTAGTGGTAACTCGGACGCGCCGTTACCGAATCCTTGGGCTGCGGCAAATGCCGGGACCGCAGGTGCTTCAACGTCCCAAGCTCAACAACAAAATCCGTTCGCGGGTTTAGGCGGTTCGGGAGGATTCGGCGGTTTAAATATAGGCGGCGGCATGCCGGACGAAGCAACCATGCGACGCCAGATGGAAGCGATTCAGAACAACCCAGCGCTCATGCAAATGTTCAGTCAAACGATGTCACAAATCGCATCGGATCCAAACGCTCTCGAAAATCTTCGCCGGTCAAATCCGGAATTTGATGCGATGTTGAGACAACAACCGCAAATCGCGGAACAAATGCGTAATCCAGAGTTTCTTCGAGCGTTGGCCGACCCACAAACTTTGCAGGCAATGCAACATTTGCAGCGCGTCATGGGGGGGAGTGCTGCTGGTGGTGGACTCGGGGGATCGCCGTTCGGAGGAATGGGAGCGCCTCCATCGGTGACGCCGCCAGCGGATCCGGAAACGGCCTACGCGGCGCAGATTTCGCAACTCAACGATATGGGTTTCTTCGATCCGGCGGAGAACGTGAGAGCTTTGGTGGCCACAAACGGAAACGTTAGCGCGGCCATTGAACGCTTACTGAATGGAGCGTAATGACAAGAGCCGATACATGTTAATAACTAGCTACAACAACATACATACTCTCTTCTAGTAATGATAATAAAATTCTTTCAGTACACATACACAAACAAACTTTTATTCTCTTTCCTTGATGACGTGCTCTTCCATAAACTTTTTAAACCTCTCGGCGTACTTTTTCGGCGGTTGACAACTCACGTCTCTCTTCCCGCAAAACAATGCGCTCTTGAAAAACCACTCGAACCATTTGAACGTCGTCCATTCGGCGAGCACGTCGACGATGCCGAAGAAAGCTACCCCCGTTGGCGTTCTCGCGAATCGCAGCTGATTGACTCTTTGTTCGTCTCCAACTAAAGCCGGCTCGTTGCCGCTACTCGAGAGAGATGGTAACGTTCGCGGCGTTGTTGTCTTCATTCGTGTTGTTACGTGTTTCTCCGAGTCTTTTTCCCCTTTCTCTACCCTCCCGAACATAGACGCGGATTTCACGAACGTCTTTTTTTTAGAAACGTTAGTCAACGACGGAAGATCCGAATCCGATCTCATGTTGTGGTGCCCTAGCAACAGCGAATAATCAATCAACCCTAAGCTCGACAGAAAATCCGCGTCTCTCTTTAAACTTTCCAAGATCGTTTTGCGCCGCAACGTCCTGACGCAATCCCTCTCCTCGTGCGCCACGAAATTGTTATCTTTCAACAACTCCACTTCTTTCGTCGGATCTTCTTTCGCCGTCCGTTTACACCGGCTTCCTTTCAAATCGTACCTAGGACTTCCGACCTTCACTTGCGTCGCGAACCAGTACCCGATGACCAAGAATGTCTTGTACGTGCCTCTCCCTTTCCCGATTTTAATCGAGTAACACCCGTAAATTTGCGGCAAAAACGTGTTCCTCCCGTGCTTCTCCACGTGTTCCGTATACTTCCTCAAACGTTTCAACAAAACGTTCTTCTCCTTTGTTGTCGTCGTCTTCAACAGAAATCTCGCATCTTCCGTGCAAAAAAACCACGCCCCAGACCTCCCGCCCGCATCTGCTCTCCCAATCACTCTCAAACTCGTCTTCTCGTCCTCCAAGTCGTCGACGCCGTCCAAACCTTTAAACGACTTCAAATACTCCTCCTCGCTCAACCCAAACGCCGCGCGAAGCCGCCGAAACTCTTTCGCTTCGTGCGCGATGAACGAAAACGCCGGCAAGACGACGTTTTTCTCTTCCTCTTTAAAAGAAGGAGAAGACGACGAAGATGAAGAAGAAGATGACGATGATGATTTGCGTCTTCTCGCCAACTCTTTCCTCTCGAAGCGTATTTTCTCTCCTCCTTCAATTAAACTCTCTCTCACTCCAACTTCGAGCACTCTCCCGACTGTATTCACCACGCGTTCTCGCGCGTGGTCGACGACGGTGCCGACTTTGTTCCCTCGGTGGACGAATTTTCGGACGTCTCGAACGCTTTTTTCTTCGTTTAATCCTCCTAATCCCGTGTCTTCGCCTCCGAATCCGCGAAACCTGAGCAGGTTTATCAAGAACAAATTGGAGTTTTGTTTGCGCTTTTGCTCGGAGGAATGCCGGACGGAATCGGAGAACGAGCGAGAGAAGTGAGAGGCTTTCTTTTCCGTCGTCGTCTTCAAATCCTTCCTCTTCTTGTCGTCGTCGTCGTCGTTTATTTCTGACGATGACATTCTTCGCGTTTTATTTATATCATGTCAATATGTTGTGCGCGCATTTAAAATGTCGACCAAATGTGACTCCGATATGGTTGATTTCGTGAGAGTTCGCGATACGCAAAACGCATAATTTACAAACGCTGCTCTTATTATTATTACCGCTGCTATTAAAAACTATTCGGAATGAAGCTATTNCTACTGTTCGTAATCACCGTTCGTCCGCTGGGTGCTGACACACGGGACACCGAATCGATTTACTCGCTAACCATCGATCGACGCATTCGATGTGGTACCTGTGCGCGCACGGCAACACTCGTACGTATTCGCCTTCCTCGAACTGGTCGAAGCACACCGAACACACGGGTTCGCCTCTTAAGTGTAACACAAAATCTACCAGTTCTGCTTTTTCGAGAGGGTACGGGCCTTCAAACTTTGTTTTCGAGCGAGGGCATTTCTTCGTTTGGTTCTCTTTAACCTCTGCGGTGAGTTCTTTCACCGTTTTGTTTTCGAGGGACCTTTTCGTTTCCACTTTTTCCAAAGGTAACGCGCCGATGATTTTGGCGGAAAGCGCGCCTTCGTTTGAGAGTGGGCCGTTGTCGTCCTCGTCGTCGTTTCTCGACGTCGTCGTCGCCCGTCCTCCTCGGTTGGTGTTGCTGGTGTGCACGCCGAAGAACTTTCATCGTTTTCGGGGAACAGATGAGATAAAAACGGAAAGTAGTTAGTTGAGATACAAAAGTTCGTTCATCATCACACAAGAGAATACAGAGAAGTATTATATAGTATCGAGAAGACAAAACGAGACAAACGATGAAAATGATCTCTCTTACCTCTCCGATGTCCTCGGAGAACGTGCGCGCGAGATTCGACGGGCCGTTCCCCATGTTTTATGTGTGAAATTTTTATGGGGGAGTTCTCTGTGTTGTGTGATTTCTCTTTCTGATGAATACAAGTACAGTCTAAACTAGAGAATATGGTAAGTACTATGTATTACGAGCCTAAACTGAGCAACAAATCGACGCCGGTCAACTCTTCCTCGCCTTTGACGACGGCAGTCGTACCACCTTGCTGCGATGATGTTTGTTCGCCCAATACTCCGCTGCGAACGAATTGGACGTCTTCTTCCCATAAGCTGACGTATTCTCGAACGTCGTCTTCGACGTACCGAACGAGATGTTTCAACTCGCGAGCGTCGTAGGAGATGACTTCGGCGATGTACCGCGCGTCATCTAACGGCCAAAGGATGGAGATCATTTTACCGACCGCTTTTCCTCCTTGGGAGGCGAGTTTGGCGCCGGTTTTACCCGAAGTGGACGCGGAGATGCATCGCAAGCGCAAGCACGTTTCCGGGTTGGCATCGCGGATAGATTTGACGTTTTCGCACATCTTACACGGGCATCGACCTTCTGATAAGGCTTTCTCGACCTCTTTTTTGTTCCTCTCGACGGCTTCGTAATCGATCGGTTCGACGGCGCCCATCGGGTTGGCCGGAGGAACGAGCGCGCCGTTGGGACCAGCGGCGGCGGCGGCAGCATTTGCTACCGTCGTCGCTCTTCCACCTACGTTTCCATTCGCCAATCCGTTCTTTGCTTCGTTCTTTCGTAACTCTTTCTCCGCGTTCGCGTACTTCAAAGCGTTTAGAAATCGCGCTTTTCCTCTCACCGGCGCGTGCGAATGTTGTTTATAACCAACCTCAAAATCGACGATGGAGGTTTCTGGTAACCAACCAAACGATTTCTCGCCAAAAAATACGACGCAAACATCGTTCCCATCCTTTTGCATTTGCTTCGCCGCTTTTGGAACGACGTCCCCGTGTTTCACTTCGTCCACTCGTAATCCCGGCCAATGCGGATGTCCCGGCAATTTCGCCCAGACGATTTGCGATTCTCGCGGTTTCATCATGCGAATGCCCGCGACGATAAACGACCCATCGTCTGGTTCGACTACTTCCTCCTCAACTGGAGCTGCTCCCATCGGCTTGAGAGAGGACTTTTGTCGCTTTGATGATTCTTTATTGTTGTTGTTGTTATCGTTGTTATTCATCGCAGCGCCGTTTTGTCGTTTTCCACCGGCGACGTTGAGAACGTCGGTACCATTTCTCGACCCCACGCCGCCGTTTCGAATGGCTACACCAGAAGCAGTGGCTGTGGTTGTCACTAAGAGCGTTTCAGCCGCCAACAAGTCTCGTTCCGAGTGCGATCCAGTCAAATTCTTTCTATCTGCTCCGGCTAGTATTCTCGACGCCGGCGGCGCGACTTCCTTCCCTGCGCCGCCAAACTGTCTCTCCAATGCGGCCAACGGCGGCGGCGGTGCCATGCCAGCCTCTCTCGTCGCTCGAACGCACGCTAAAATCACTTCTCTTGGAATGTACCCTTCGATACCGCCCGGGTTATTATTCATCCCCGCGCAATTTTCCAAAGTTGTTCGTAAATACGCTTTCAACGCCGTCTTCTCTCTCGCTTCCGGATGTTTCAAAAACTCTGGTTTCGGAATGCGTTTCATCGGATGCGAAACGCGGCCGTGACCAATGTTATACGCGTGTTGAGGCCATTTGAAACCTCCTAATTCGCCGTTGCTGTTATTTAAAGCCGTCATGGCAGCTACCGCCGCTTCTTGCGCGCAAAGCGAATTCGCGCCCGTCGTCGTCGCCCATCTCACATCTCTCGGGTTGATCTCGTTCGCGTTGACTATATTCCCATCGCACCATTTCGGGAATTTTTGCGCGGATTTCCGTTTGGAATCAAACCCTTTCCCGTTTCCGTACGGATCTGACAATCGTCGTCCAATCCATTCGGCTAACGGAACGCACCCTCCGGTCGCGCTCAACGCGCGCCATCGATTGAGAATCTCGCCGACGACCGCTTCTGACGTTCTCGATACGCCCGGTGGCGACACCACGGTCCACCCAGGTAACAAACCTTGTAAACTTTCCGCATCGGATACGTCTAGAGGCGCTAATTGACCATCAACCGAACACACGACGGAGTCTCTATCCGGCCTCGCGTCCGCGCACACGTTAATCGTCGACGCTTTGTATTTCGGCGTCGCTCTTTGAAACTGACTTCCGTCCTCGTCTTCGTCTTCCAAAAGGGTAAATCCACACCTGGCAAAAAGTGTCGGCGCGTTTTTGTTATTCATTCGTTGCGAAGCTAAATCCGAGGCTGAATTCATGTTGCTACTCGTCGTCGTATCTTCGTCGACTAACAAAACCTCTCGCGGGTCGCCGTGTCTACTCGCTAAAAACACTAACCGTCCTCGATCGTCCGGGATACCAAACGCGGTTGGTTGCACCACTCGGTGCGCCCATCGAAATCCAAGTTGCTCAAACTCTCTCACTAACTCGGCAATAATCGGTGGTTGCCCTTCATCCGCGGTATCTAAAATCCTCTCCGACCCGCAATCGACGACGACCCACGGGACGCACCTCCCGGTAAACCGATTCTTCGCCAACCGTAAAACCTGCTTCATCTTCGATTGCACCGAATTCGAAGACCAACTCTCTCGCCAACCAGTCTCCAACTCCCCGATTTGGTGGTCGTACACTGTCCCTTCATTTTCACTGTGTCCTATCAAACTACTCCCGGAGACCCCACCCAAGGAACACGTCAACACGTCCGTCTCTTCCGGCAACTCCACCACCGAAGACGCGTGCGTCGGCTGAAAAATCCCTTGGAAACGACTGGTCAACACCTCTCGCGCGCAATCGTCCGCCTCGGTTTGCATGATAATCTCGTGCCCAGCTTGCGCCAAACCGAAATCAAACGCCCCGCACCCGCAGAATAACGAACACACTTTCAGCCTTCCCGCGGATTGCGCCTATTCATACGTAGTGGTAGTATTAAAGCGTAGCGAAAGAAGACCGCCGCGCAAAGAAGAAGACCACCAAAGAAAAGAAGAAAGAGAAGAAGTCAGTCAGTCGCGCTCGCATCATCGTCGCCGAAACAAGAGAGAGTACTACATAACACACGTCGAAATCGAAAAGTATCATCATCCGTTATGAACCGATCGTCAAAGAAAATTACGATTGAGCGCGAAAGCGCGTATTTCGTCCTCTCGAAAGACCTCCTCCTCCTCCCTCGAACGCAGACACAACAGAAAAGAAAACGAATTCGCGGGTGAAGAAGAACGCGGTGCACGCACCAGAGCGGAGGACATGATTGACTTTTGTCACAGAGCGCGCTTTCTTTCGCGTTTTTGGTGGTCTCGCGCGTCTTTTCTTTCCCGCAGACAGACGACAGAGGTACACTTCGTACACTTTCGCGCGTTCTGATGATGATGAAAAGGACTCCCCGAATGAAAGAATGAATTCCGTTTTTGTTGCACCGACAGAGCGAGAGCGTTTGAGAGAGAGCTCACGAGAGAGAGTTTACAGTCGTTCGTGACTCTCTCAACGCCTCGTTGGTCTCTTCTTCTCTGTCAGGAAAAGGAGCGCGTCTCTCTGCGTCTCTCTGATGTGTCTCTCTGATGCGTCTGTTTTGTGATGCATTTTCAAGGTTTTTCCACGCGTACGGAAAACTTCATTTCAAAGCGCAGAGAAGAGGTTTTAAAACGACCCAGAGACCGTTTTCTCGATCGAGAAATACGGGGTCTCTCTGTGGGGATACACGTCGGGGATGTTTTCGTCCAAACACAGCCGGTACCGAAAGTACGTCGACGAGGAGACGGGGAAGGTGTTTTATTTCGACGTCGTCTTGAAACGATCCCGGTGGAGGATTCCCCCCCGGAACGACGAGAATACGATTAAGACGAAGGACGAGGACGAGGATGAAGTCGTCAAAATATTCAGAGAGGATGTCGAGGAGGGAGAGTGGTACCGAGTGGAACATCATCTGTTGACTCGACCGTATTGGTTCAGAAACGATTCATCAGAGACGAAAGAAAGACAGTGGGAGAAACCTTTGCAAAAGGCTGCTTCCAAGGAGAAGGCTGTCGAAACAACGGAAGAAGAAGAAGAATCTGAAGAAGAAGATGATGACATCGAGTTTGACCCGGACGCGTACGAGAACGAAGAAGGAAAAGAACAATTTCATCAAAGAGCAGCCTTTGCGGCGGGGACGGGAGAAGCAGAAGCGGAACCGGCTTTCGATCCGCCGCGCCGAGCGACCACGACGCCTGCAGCGAGCGCCGTTATCATCGAAGAGAAAGAAGAAGAAGAAGAAGAACCAAAAACGAATAATGCATCGCCAAAACTTTTGACAACTGCCAGTGATGAGATTACGATGAACGAAAACTTTAACGCGGCGAATAAGAGTAAAGCGTTGGATGTGTTTTTCGCGCTGTGCGAAAAGGCGAAAATCAACGAGCACTCTCGATGGGAGAGGGACATGCCGAAACTCAGAAAGCTGGATAAAAATGCGTTTGAATGTTTCGCGACGATGCCGGAGAGACGGAGCGCGTTTAATAAGTACAAGGTGAAGTTATCGAGCAACGCAGCTGAAAAAGCAGTAGGTACGACGAAGACGACGACGAAAGAGTCGAAACTGGAGCGCGAGAAAATCGCGCGAGAAAAACGCGAACGCGAAATACTCGAAAAGAAACGAGACGACGAATATCGATTGAAAAAGCTGAAAAGAAATCAAGACAAAGGCGACGCGATGAAACAGTTCGAAACGTTATTAGCGGAATCCATAAAATCGATCGATGACGTGGAAACGATCGATGACGTTCGCGAATTACTCTCCCAAGATCCGCTCGGTCGCGCTTCCTCGGGCGGACCTCTTTCGGAAGCAGACATGGTCGCCTCCTTCGATGCGTTCTTGTTGGAGTTCAAATCAAATTCTCTGCAACGATACGCGGAGTTGTGCCGAGAAACAGTTTCCGCGTTGTCGCAATCCGTAGGTGGCGTTGCGGACGAGGAGGATGCAATTTTCGCGTGGGAAATTGCTCGAGACGTCTTAAAAGAGGACGCCCGCTTCGACCGGTGTCCGATGAAACTCAGACGTTCGACCTTTGACAAAGCGGTGGAGAACTTTCGCGATGAAAGAATTCGGAACGCCGGAACAACAATTGGTGCGTCGTTTGATGCGGTTTAGTAGTAGTAGCAGTAGTGGTAGCAGTAGTAGAAGTAGTAGTAGTAGTAGTAGGAATAGTAAAGCGAGCGTAGACCCGCAAAAGCATAGTTTCGAGACGAACACATACAAACGCGCGCGGTAGAAGATACTCATAAAAGCCGCCCAAACACTCAACGACGAAAGAAAAGAGATCTCATATTTGAACGCGTGATGATATAAAAGCGTTGACAAACGCAGATGAGATTTTGACGCGATGCGCGACCCTGTGTATGTCTTGTACTGAGGAGAGGAAAGAGAGACGTCAGCTCGAGAGTAAACCCCGTTCTGTGTCATCCGTTGCGTCCGGACTGATTAAATGACTGTTTAAAAGATCGCGAGTGTCTTCCACTCCAAAAGAGAACTTCCGGAGAGAAAGGGAGCGACGTTTCCGCCCAGCACTCTCTGCTCAAACGCGCGGGGATTTTCCCCGGTGATCGTGTAAATTTCCCCGTCTTATGAAGACGTTGGGGTATCCACCGAAGTTAATCCTTCGAGCGCGTCTCACCTCTTAAAACTACCACCACTGTTGTTTTCGTGAAAAGTTTTTGGTCTCGTTTTGTGCTCTTTTCATCGTTATTATTCCCGCGTGCGTTGTGCGTTTTGTCTCTCTCTCTCTCTCTGTATCCTTCCCGCCGCCAAACGAGACCAAATGTCGTGAGAGAAATTCTGAAGACATTCCCCCCACATTTTGTGAGGTGATTGATGATGCTTTCGCCGACGACGCTTTCGCCGACGACGACGATTAAATCGTCGCAATGCTCTGAGAGAGGAAGAACAACGCGAGGACAAAAGTCGCTCTTTTCGTCGAAAGCATCGTCAAAGCCTTGTTGGTCTTCATCGTCATCGTCCAAACAGTGTTCTCTTTGTAACAGAAACGTACTGAGGGGCGTTTTTCATCACCATTTTCCTCGGGGGAGAAAGACGAGGCGCGAGACCAACGCTTACGCGTTTCTGAACCGTCTTCGTCCTCCAAATCCTCGACGAAGAGAACAACAACACCAACAGGGAGGAAAAGTGGCAAAAGGAGAGGTTTCGTGTACGGAACGAGGGAACGCGACGGTACAAAACGCGGCGAAGACATTCGCAAAAAGCGAAAACGAAAAACTCGCGTTATTGTTTGTATTCGTTATTCAAGCGGTATATATCGTCGTCAAAACGACCAAACGCATGAAGAAAGCGATCCCGGTGTTTATGAAGGACCGGTGGCGTACACTGCGAGAGGTGTTCGAGTACGCGAAGGAGAATTTTTACGCGTTTGATACACCGAAAATCACGAGAACTGCGAAAAACGATCCTCAGTTTCGGAGTTTGTTGAAAGATTACGCAAAGTTGATTCACGATTTATACGACGTACCTATTGTGCCGGAGTGTATAGAGACGAGGGTATACGCGCAAGCGTTGGAGCAAGGATTGGAAGGCGCGTTTGAGACTTTGGACGATATCGTCTTGAGCGGAGACGCGAGGGTGTTGGGACATCCGTTGGTCGTGCAGAGAAGATTCGTTGGGGAAGATTCGGAGAGGCTAAAGACGTACGGGGCGTTAGAAGGGAGCAAAGAGGACGAGTTGGAGAAGTTTGTCGCGGAAGTGGTGGAGAATACGAACAACAACAACGGCGAAAATAGCAGCGCGACGTCGAAACTGTTGCAAAAGATGGAGAAGAAAATGTCAAAGAAAATTTTATCCATCGCGGCGAGAACCGGTACGCTGTTCCTCGAATCCGGCGTACAAAGCTTCTCCGCGCGAATTTTTGACGCGGAATTTTATTTCGATGTCCGCGAACAGGTGAAAGAGGAAGGAGACGACACCTCGCTCCGCGAACGCCGCGAGGCGCTGAGAAGAAGCCGAGCGATTCAAATCGCCAAAACCGCCTCGGACGAACGTTTAGGTAAAGTCATCGAAGAACTCCAAATTCCACCGATTGGTATACTTTTCCCGGAGCTAGAAAGAGATGTGGGTAGGTTAGTCATTGCGATGGCGTGCGAAGCCATCGACTCCGAAGTCTCTCTCCCAAACGTCGATTACGCGGTGAAGTTCAATCTTCGCGTGAAGGATCAGAAAGAATACGACGAAGACGAAAGGAAGAGGAACAAACAAAAAACGATATCATCGTCGTCGTCGGACGATGCAGACGAGCTTGCGCAAGCCTTGGCGGACGATTTCATGACGCGACGTAAAGCCGTGGCGCCAATGTTTATCACCCCGGAACTGGAAAGGAAAACCTACGTGGACATTATTAAAGGCATTTTAGGAGAAATCGGCTTGAATGCGCCGAGCGTGATTGCGGAATTTTTAGGCATGGACGTTACGATACAAGTCATACGAAAGAAGAACGACGATAAGAAATTGAAATTAAGGAAAGAAGAATATACAAACGACGTCGTAGGAATAACTTCGATGAATTCTGATAGCACTAACGATGCTTTCACTTTTCTTCGTGAACGGTTTAACATGACTCCTATCGTCGCGAAGGGCAAGGAGAATGGAGAGACAAGGACCACATCGTTATCGTCGTCATCATCATCATCAACATCAACAACAACAACGAGTAATAGAAACGCTATAAACCGAGCAAGTGTGGAAGCCTTTATCGATTGGCTCCTCGCAGATGCCGCGTATAACGTTCAAGCCATTCCAGACGACGTCGAGCGCGCTTTATACGCCAACTGTTTCGAGCTCTTCTTGGACGCGTTCTTGGAGACGACACAGAAAGTTGAGTTTAGTATTTTAAGCCGCACGGTAAAGATTCGAACGCGTGTGGCGAAAGATGCGCCGCGCGATTACACAAAAATACGTCGATTTCGTCCCGATTGGCAAGCTTTAGATTCCATAACTGAGGAAATTAAAATCGAACCGGAAGCGTTGAAGAAAATCACCAGTAACGTCCACGCGTTTGCGTTGGCATTTCTTTCGCAAATTCTCGAAGACGCGTCGGCGGTAATTTGTGGTCACGAAATTCGACTTGCTTTGACAACTCCGACGGTTTTACGTAAATCGTACGACTTCGACGACGTTGATGTGTCGTTTGATGGTACGGCGCGAATGAGCGTGGACTATAACCCGTTAAAAAGTGGTGGTAGCATCCGCTCTTTTGCGAGCTCGAAGGCTTTACGAGAACCGTCGCGGAAGAGCGCGCAAAATACATTCTCCGCCATGGACGCGCTGAACGCGTTAGCGACTGAACTCGCGATGGAAGCTTCCTCGGCTCTTGTCAGTGAGAATAAGGGTTTTGAAACGAGCGATAATCAATCAAACGGGGGTGACTTTTCCATAGACTCCATCTTCGCGGATTTACAAAGAGACTTGCAGAAACAAATCGCGCAATTCGGATTTAAGAATTCCTTCGCGAACGCCTCGCAACTGGACAGCGACGCAATTTCACACGATGCGGTCGCATTCAGCGTCTTCAAAAAGCATTGCTCACCACCGGACGAGACGTTTCCGTTTCCGTACTTGACAAAAGCGCAATTTGAAGTCGCGTCTTTGGAAGTTATAAAAATGGCTGGATTCCGAAACGCGAGCAAATCAATCACGGAAAAGATGGAAGCTTTGGCGAACGCGGCGGATGAAGATAAGAATGGCGTCATCCAGTGGGGCGAGTGGTATTGCGTCAGCGATGCGATAATATCGGCGGTAGAGAAAGCAAAAGTGCAGAGTAGTAGAAAATAGTAATAGCAATGGTAGCAATAGCAGCAGCAAAAAGTAGTCAATAAATTGTATTTGAGCGCAAAATGTACCTTGTCTTTACATACTTGTCATGCGCGCTATTATGATGAAGAAGCCGGTGGCAGCCCGGATGAGAATTCTCCTCGTTCTCCGTCATCTTTCGCGATTACATACGTGATCTCTTCCTCCACCATTACCTTAGGTTTTGGTACCGACTGTTGTTTCTTCCTACCGCTATTATTAATAGAGGCTGAAGAAGAGGATTTCTTCGCCGCGATCATCAACTCTTTTGGCGTTTTCTGCAACCACTCCGAAAGAGGAATTCGTGGACTCTTCACCGCCTTGTTCGCGACTGATTGCAACAACAACGGCGGAAGCAAAATAGCAAAACCGACTCCAACTGACGCGACAACAATTTCCCAACCCGTTCTCGTTGGAATTTCGTAAGAATCCTTCCGAAATGGAATTTGAAACTTCCACGGCTGCCGCTCGCCTTTCCTATCGATACCCTCTAACGAATGGTTCCTCGCGATGACTGGCACGTACTCCTCTATAATCTTCCAATACTTTTGCGCTCGTGCCGAGGCTTGTCTGTTAAACTTTTCCTGTTGTCGTTTCTTCATTTCCAAACGTTTCAAGTGTTTGAACTTGTCGTCTCTCGATTTCACTTTGAACGCCGGGTGATCGAAGCGCATGTACAACATGTCGATGAGATCTTGCAACGCTTTCGACAACTGCACCAACCTCGCGCGAGCCGCGGTCAACTCACGCATCTCTCTCCGTCTCAACAGTTTAAAGTTTTGCGCTTGCAAACTCGCGTATCGCGCGATTTCACTTCTTGCCGGAAGCATCCAGTGCACCCATGGATTAGAACGCATCGACCCGGGCGGATTCTCCGATTCCAACGCCAACGCTTCCTCAATCTTCGCCACGAAAGCGATGTATTCAATCTCCTTCTGTGGCCTGCCGCCGATCGTTTGCGTTTGCTCTGATTTCGGCCGTATGCTTGCAAATATTTCTGCCATGGCAATTTGATGATCCTCGAAAAACCGCATCGGCCATCTGTATTCTCTCGAAAACTCGAAATGACTCGCCGAGAAATCTCGCTCTTTCAAATTTGTCGCCGGCTCGAATTCCGGGAACAACTGTTGCGACCTGCCCAACGAATCCGTGCGATGGATCGCCGCAGTTCTTTTTCTGTACCTTGCCACCGCATCTGCTAAATCTTCGGCCTCTTTTTCTCCAACTAGACTATCTACAAACTTCGACGCCCCCGCCGTCCCGTCGTCGTCGTATTGCACCATCGCCCTCGACACCATCACCGCGATCACCTCGGTCAACCTCTCCCCTTTCAAAACCGCATCAAATCTCGGAATCGAGCTCGCCATCGCTCTTTGAATGCTCGCGAGCTTCTTATCGAGAAGATATTGCCACGTGTCCTCCTCTGAAACTCCTTCCACGTGCACCCCGTGATTAAACTGCAAAACTTTTTCTAAATACGCGCATATTCGAAACAACGTCGAGTTGACGCAATCCGACGGATCATCCGGAAAGTGCAGCGCGAAGAAGTTCACCGGTTGCGGAACTCTCTCCAGTTGCGATTTTCGTCTCGGAGGCGTGCACAAGATATCCTCCAACCGTTCGTGCAACTCAATCGCAGACGCTCTCAAAGGACCCGCTAACTGTCTTCGCACGTCCGCCAAACGTGCCTTTCTTTCGATGTCTAATTTATTCGCCTCTTTCTTCGCGTCGGACGTTTCCGCGGTTTTCGCGGAGACGACTTTAAATACCGCCGCAAATAACAGCATGGAACCAATTCCAGAGGCCGCGCCGGCGATGATCTTCCCAGCCGCGGTTGCCATTAAGTTTTCTTTGTATTTGTTTAAGTCCATTTTGCCTTTTAAATTGGAAAGGAAAGACTTCTTCTTCCCTTCTCTGTTGTTGTTGTTGTTCATGTTGTTGTTGTTGAAAGGCAATTGGAAGGACGGAAACTTCTTAAATTTCTCATCTTGGTCGTAATTCGAGGAAGAGGCGAGCTTCTTTTTGCCCATTTTTTGTGCGTATGCGTGTCTTTACGCGCGGCGGCGGGGACGAATTATGCCGACGAATTTTAATAAAGGAATATTGATATTTGTACGGAACATTTAAACTCACATTTACTCTATCTACCATCTATCTATCTATCTAATCGCGCACACAGAACAAAACAAAGCTACCACACTAAGATGCGTCGTTGTACTCTAATTCAAAGGAAACCAACGCGTGATCGCTCGGGAACGAAAGCGTCGGGAAAGGCATGTCGTCTACCCATCGGAACGCGTCCTCGGAAGCGTCGTTGACGCGTTTGGACATTTCCGTATTCACCTTGAACTGTCCAGAGGAAACGAACAGATGATCTTTCGGGTGTCTGTCGACCAGTTTGCTCGTTAACTTTTCTTTGTAAAAAACGGCTTTGTTTAATTGCGGTTGGAGGAAAGAGCGGGCGTTGCAAGTGGTGGTCGGGCAGAGCGCGTGTTCGTCGCCCCAACAGTTTTGGAGATTTTCCGCGGCCAAGGAGCCGTACATGGTTTCGACCGAAAGGCGTTTGCCTTTGTTATCATCGTGGTGGCAGTTCGCGTCGAGAGCGAATATTAGCGCAGAACTATCACCGCATTCGTTGTTGACGGCTTTGACGACGTCGACGGTTTGTAACCCGTTCGTGTCCCCGTGGAAAGAGGCGATGGCGAACGGTTTCCTTCGGTCCTTGTCCTTTTTTTCTTCTAAACTGACCTCGCGAACGACGCACAAATCACCGCTGGCGACGCCTGCGGGCAATTTCGTTTTATTCACGCTGACGACTTCCCACACGCCGCTTTCGAAAAACGTTTTACTCGCCAAGACGATGGAATTCTGATTCCTCGTAGCGTCGAAATCCGGACCGGATAAACAATCAAATTTCTCCGTCAACACCTCGCTTTTCGCGATTCCGTCTCGCATTTGTTCCGACACTTCCTGTAAACATATGATTTCTCTCCCTTCCTTTGCCACTCGTTCTAAAATATCAATCGTCGCGTTCACTTTCCTCTCTACCAACGCGTCCACCAACATCTTCTTCGTCTCCGCCCAATTCGCATCCGCCTCGCCAATCAACCGTATCAAACTCTTATCGAACGCTGCCAAACAAAACATCTGCAAAGGTCTCGATATCTTCACCTCCTCGTCCGTAATTGCTGGGTACTTTTTGTTATCTAAAAACTTCAACCGCTTCGCGACGCCGTCCTTCTCGTCGAACGCGTACGCCAACCACGCTCGCCACCATTTCGCGTCGTCGCTCAACACGCTCACATCCGCGTACGACGTCGTCACGCACGGACGACATTTCCCCTTTTCGCTCTTCGTCGTCAGTCGATCCGGCATCGAGCACAACCGTTTCGCGCCAATGTCGCCGTCGAGTAAAAAATCGCTCAAAATTTTCCTCTCCGCGAAGTGTTTTTCGAAGAATTCCATCGCCGAATCGCACTCGAGTTCCGTCCAAGAATCGTCGATTTTCATGTTCATGATTTCTCTCTTCACGTCGAGCAACATCTCTTTCGAGAGAATATCTTTCACTCTGACCTCGTGCTCGCGCGCTTTGATCAACTTCTCGTCGATCTTTTCCATCGTTTTTTCGTAGTTTTTCTGATTTCTTCTTTGTCTTCTTCTTCTTCTCAAAGCGTCCACATCATCATCGTTTCCATTTTCATCCGAAATGTCGTCGTCGTTTACGTCGCTTTTGTTGCTGCTGTCGATGGTCACGTAATACTCGAACGGGTTGTCGTTGATCGCGGCGACGTTCCACGAGGAAACTCGAACAAGTTTAGCAGAAGAAGGTGAAGACATTGAGTAGTAAAGTAGTAATATTTGCGCGTGTTTTGTGCTAAAATGTGATGGATTTTCGTCTTAAAATTCCTCCTGATTTATGACTCTCTTATTAAGAAATGTGAACGCTCTCTGTTGTCGCACACATTATTCTCTTTTTCTCGTCTCTAGGTTGTTCGCAAAAAGAGAGTATCTACGAAGAGGAGTACCTCATCACCTCTCTTTTTCATTTCACTTCATTTCATTGCACCCACGTGGGCGGTTCGGTCCACCGGTGCGGATGGCGACCTTTGGCGTTTTTGTCGCCGTCGTTCGGTTTGCGCAACTTCCACCCGGAGGAATCGACGCCGTCGTCTCTTTCCGCTCGTTCGGCTAAGAGTTTCAGGTCGCGCATGATTTCTAAAGCGGTGGTGGTGGCGGTGCTATTACTATTGTCTGCGTTGCTGCTGCTATCGTCGCTACTCTTTTTGGACGACGAGTTTGAGGGCATTTTATACTTCAAGTTGCTCGCGACGCGTTTCGCGTTCAACATGTTCACGCAGCACACTCGGCGGCAGACGAACATGGAGCGCCCGTTCGGCGGCGGGTTGGATTTCGAGCTTTTCTTGTGATCGAATGCGACGATTTTGTACGTCGGCGTCGGTATGGCGTGCGGGAGGAGTTTCCTCTTTGTTTTTTCTTTTTTACACCGGCGTTCTTTTCGCGTGGTCGCTTCGATGAAATCGGCGTACGACGAGGAAGAGGACGATTCCGAGGAAGTTTCTCCCGACGACGATTCAGACGACGATTTGACGACGGTATTCAAAACTTTCGTCACCGATAACGCGTCTTCTTTCTTCACGAACATTTGACACGCCGCGCACCATCTCCTGTGCTCTCTCCTCATGTCCTCTCTCGTCAACCCTTGCCTCGGCTTCTTCTGGTTGCTCGCTCGATCTTTCGGCCGTTTCGCTCGTCGCCGCGACGCCGCGCCTGAGTGTGAAGTTTTACGAATGTACGCGAATCGAGCGATCTCGTTCATGTAACGACCGAGCACGTCGTGGTTGATTAATTCTCGCGCTATCGTTTCCGTTAAAGCGTTTTCGTCGTCGTTGGTCTTCGTATTCGTAGTACGCGTCCGTGACAAAAATGTCGATGTTTTCGTCGTCTGAATCGCCGTCGTCCTTTTCTCGTCGTCGTATTTATGATCATCGTGTTCTTCTTTTTCCAATAAAGTTGCCATCAAGAGTGCTTTTTCCAGCCTGTTTTTGCGCGCTTCGAAACTCTCCTGCGCAGTGAGAGGAGCAGCCCCCAAATGCACTTTGGAAAGGAGCACGGATAACTCTTTCGCGAGAGATTCTCTCAGCGATGACGATAACGATGATTCAGACGACGATACTGCGTTCTTCTGAGTATTCACGTCGGCAAAAGCATCTTCATCAGTAGTATCAGCGGCGTTGTTGGCGCGTGCAGTAGTATTCATTCTTCTTCTTCTCTTCTTCCCGAATGCGAATGCTTCCCCGTTTTTGACGGCGAATTGGTCACCGCTGGACCACGCCTTTTTTGCCGATACTGCCGCTGATTTTTGGGGAGAACGACTTTTACGAGAACACCACGAACAACAAAGCTTCGAGGTGGTCGTCGTCGTCGTCGTCATCTTTTCTCTCACTTATTATTAAAGAGTTGAAGAATGTGTTTTTAATGTGCGTGTTTTTAATGTGACGAGATTTTTAGTCTCTTCTTTCTCTCTACTCTCTAAAAATCGATTAATAATGTGCAAACCATTTCTCTTCTTAGGACGCTACTCTATTATCTGCTGCGCTATTATTCACTACATCTTACCGAGCGAGTGTACGACTTCGTCCAGAGCGACTTTGACCTCTTTTTCTTTTCTTTCGTACTCTTCTTCGAAACTCGATGATTTGCCTCCTTTCGGCGTCTCCGCCGGTGACGAGTTTTCGTACGGGGTGACGACGCCGTATTTACCTTCTTTGACGCGTTCGATTTCGCGCAACTCGGCTAACCGTTCGATCTTTTTCCGTTCGACGACGGAGGCGATGATGTTGGAAGGGTCGAACGGCGTCGGGGATGATGATGAAGAAGGAAGATTTTTAGGAGGAAGAGGTGGTCGAGTTTGTACTTCTGGTGTCATCGACGATCTACTCTCCTCTTCTTCTTTCTTCCTCTCGTCGTCTTCTTTCGCGAAAGGAGAAGTCGCAAAAACGTCGTTCGATCTCGACGTCCTCGAAGACGGCGACGCCGGCGGCGTGTTCCTCTTCTTCGGCGACGCCGATCCGGATCGAAAAAAACGCAACGGCGACAACGACGAAAGAACGCCGCCGCCACCACCATGACTTAGAGGCGACGACGTGTTATTATTTCCTCTCTTCCCTCCCGATGTTGCCACGAGTATCCCTCTCTCCTCGCACATCTTCTCCAAAACTTCCGCTTGTATCCTCAGCGTTTTCGTCCGTTTCGCCAGCGCTCTCAACTTCTCCGCGAACGCCGCCACCGACACCACGCGTTGCATTAAATCCTCCGTAGAATCCACCGCTTTCTCTATAGATTCGCAATACATATGCGTCGTTTCCCAATGCACGTTTATGTGTTCTCTCGTCGATATCGCGTGCGCGTTCGCGTGACTTTTTGCCATCGAAAGGATATTTTGAATATCTTTTTGCACTCGTTTGCTGTGTTTTTTCAGCTTTCTTTCCATCTTCATCATCATTGTCATCATCCTCTCATCGGAGAGAGGCACTTTTCGTTCGTCTTCTTCTGAGTCGTTCACGTCGCAGTCATCGGACGACGACGATTCAGACGACGACGACGTAAACGACGACGAAGACGAGCGCGTCGTCGTCGTTTTTACCATATCAGAGAGACGGTTTTTATTCGCGCATCATCATCATCATCAAAACAACGGTACTCCCCGTGTGGTACTCCTCGCGGTGGTGGTGCTCAAAAACCCAAAAGATATTTTTCTCTCTCACTCTCTCTCTCTCCCAAAAAAACACGAGCNGNNAGAAAGAGTTTTAAAGGANNAGNNCGCGTTGTGTGTGCGCGTCTGTGTCGTCGTAACGCGCAAAGAGAGAGAGAGAGAAGAGTGCGCGTTACACAGAGCGATGATGATGATGCAAAACTCTTCTTTCTTTCTTCTGGGGTGGTTGTTGAGTGCAAGAAGAGAAGGAGAGAAAAAAAATTCTTCTGAAACCTTAAACCCTAATTTTCAAAAGAGTGCCTCTTGTTCGAGGTGCATTTTTTTGACCTAAGTGAAAACAAACGCTCGCTCGCCTCAATTCGAGCCGCAAAATTAGAGAGAGAGAACTCGACCCTCTCTCATCCTCTCTCTCTCTGTGTTGTGCTTTGTGTTCTTTCTGTCGTTGTCGTCGTTTACGTCGGAGACCACCAGAGAGAGGGGTACGATCAGAGCGAGAGAAGAGATCCTGAAAGAGAGAGTAAAAGAGAGAGAGAATTTTGTGTTCAATTTTCTTTGATCGGAAAGAGACACATTGGCAGTTTCGCCGCTCTGTTGTGGTCCAGGACTGGAAAAAGAGGGGAAAATTAAGAGAAAATTTAAATTTGAACACACATCATATCATCAAACGGATCGTCACATCATCATCGCTTTAGATTGCAACGACAGAAGAGAGAGAGAGAGAGAGAGAGAGAAGAAAGTACTTTTGAGAGAGTTGTTTTTTGATTATTATGG
>JGI20155J14468_10000269_pt1 | contig 43260 bp, 42 predicted proteins | sample COG_05_FD_14468 | JGI IMG/M metagenome (IMG submission 14468) | reverse complement strand
AGAAGGTAGTGAGTTGCTGGAAAGATATCCATCATGTAAAGTAAAGATATCCGAGAGGAATGATTTATTTGACATGTTTTCTAATCCTACTATTGACATCTGATTTAAAATGTGTATAATTAATATATCGTCTGTAATAATACATTCGGTATAAACTAAAATAATGGAGTACGATACTCCGGAGTATACAATATGAAAGTTAATCAATTGATCAATAATGATCCCATCCTGTGTGACCTAGCAACAAACAATAAAGTCTTTTTCAAAGAACAGAAGTTAGACGTGAAAAGAGCAAAAATTGAATGCACGGTCGAAGAACTGTTAGACATGGAAATCTCAAAAGATTTGCAACGTGTTCTACAAGCTAATCGTGTACGAAAATATCTAACCGAAATGGGTTATGATACGCACTTGGTTAAAGATATTGTTGTTTCTGCTAGACCTGATGGAACCAGAAAGATCCTTGATGGTCAACATCAAACAGTCATGGCAATTATCTGTTATGGATTGAAAGAGAGTGATAGAAAATTTTCTGTTACACAGTTTGAATATCCAGCAAGTGCAACCCTTGATCAGATTAGAGAATTTGAAGCAGTCTATTATCAGGGCAGTAATCAAAACATCTCTAAACTGAATCATCCCGAAATCCTAAAAGCAGGATTGATCTATGGTAATCCCGAGAGCGTATACTGCTATAATCTCCTCGAAAAGATGAACCTTCGAGTCGGAGATTTTGGTCCGGTTGATGGGAAACCCGTGAAAACGTCTCCCATGTTATGGAAGGCATTTGGATGGCGCGATGGAATGAGTTCTGAACAAATGAGAGAACGTGAGGAACAAGTGATGGAGGCATTCGATAAGTATAGCGAAGTCTGGAGCGGTGAAAAAACACTGTATGCCGGTGTGCTATGCACTCTGATGCAATGGCAGGTAGTGTGTGAAAAGTACCTCACAGCAACCAAGGGTCGAACAGTATGGCAAGAGTTTACTGCACTCGATAAACCTATGAGTCTGGGAATGGCAACAACACCTCAAATGGTCCATCAGTTTTGTGGAAGCGGTCTTGATTGCTCGAAGCGTGGTGTTGCACATTTAATCAGTCTCTACAAGAAGTTCGGAGCACGAAACAATGTATCCCCAACACTAGGAATCGGTTCGTTGGATATCGAGAACCTTACCGAAGCAGGTCTGGTATTTCCAGAACTAATCGAAGGAAACTCATGAGTAAACTGTTAGTTCCGAAGAAAAACGCACCCGAAGCAGATATTGTCTATACTCCTAAGAGTACTGCGATAGACATCATTCGGCATTTTTCTCCCCGAGGCAGGGTCCTAGACCCTTGCCGAGGTGAGGGTGCATTCTATGACCACTATCCGGTCGACTGCGAAAAAGACTGGTGCGAATTGAGCAAAGGCAAAGACTTCTTTCACTACAAAGAACATGCTGACTGGATTGTTACAAATCCACCATGGAGTAAGATCAAAGAATTTCTGATTCATTCGATGCATCTTGCGAATGACATCGTGTATCTGATTACAATTAATCATTATACGACAAAAGCAAGATTACGGATTATCAAAGAAGCAGGATTCGGTATCAAAGAATTCTATTGTATTAAGACTCCTCCTAAACCATGGCCTCAAAGTGGTTTTCAAACTGCGGCAATACATATATCTAAAGGATATGATGGTCCAATTCAATTAACAGGTAATATAGGATAATACGCGTATGTACGAATACAGAACAAAATTAATTAAAGTTGTCGACGGAGATACGGTCGATGTAGATATCGATCTGGGGTTTGGAGTCTGGTTGCGAGACGAGCGAGTTCGTATCATGGGTATTGATACACCCGAAAGTCGAACCCGTGACAAGGTAGAGAAAGTATTTGGTAAGGCAGCAAGTAAACGATTGAAAGAGTTGCTCGGTCCTAAACCCGTATTGAAAACACAAGTTGCCCGAGACGGCGAAGACATGAAAGGCAAATTCGGTCGGATCCTTGGTGACTTCGATGTATATGACGCGGAGAACGATGCGTGGAGACCCGTCACATCAGTTATGTCTGAAGAAGGTCATTGTGTGCCTTACTACGGTGGCAGTAAAGAAGAAACTCAAAAACAACATATGAGAAATCGTCGTAAGTTGATTGAGGCAGGTGTGGTCGATATGACCTTTGAAAAAGCAGGAGTAAGTGAAAGTGGTACTGAGTGAAATTTTAAAAGACGAGTTCGTAGATCAATTGATTGCAGAAGAACTTAAATGGCAATTAGAGAATAGTGATGGTATGGATGATTCTCTTATAAGTGCGATGCATACCGTAATCTCATATTATAGTGTACCAGGAACTTATATGGAAGGAGCTTATGACCAATAATTATAGGGCAGAGAATATAAGCTCCTTTTTATCCTTGGTCGAAGAGCATTTGGGTAACTCTCGCGAGATTAGAAGTATCTTTGATATCGGATCTTGCCATGGTTTGGAATCAGCACTATTCTCTGAGATCTATGAAAATGCTGCTATCGAAACGTTCGAAGCAAACCCTGCTCAGATTCCTATTATCGAGAAAAATTTAACAGATTGTTATAATGTCTCATTAAATTCAGTTGCCGTGAATGATTATGATGGCAAGTGTAAATTCTACCCCATAGACAGGGTTGTTTCTCGGTCTGTATGGTTTGATTCAAACCAAGGTGCAAGTAGTTTATATCGCACGAATGGCAGAGAGAGTGAAATGGGAGAACACTATGTTCAGAATGAAATTGAGGTTTCGTGTACTCGTTTAGACACCTTCTGTGAAAAGAAGAACATAAAAGGTCCTCAGATTATCTGGATGGATCTTCAAGGAGCAGAGTTAAAGGCATTGAAAGGTCTGGGAGAACGAATTCATGATGTTGAGTTTATATGGACAGAAATAGAAATTGAACCGTTATATCACGATCAAGACCTGCTCAAAGATATAGACCCTTGGTTGCAAGACCATGGGTTTTATATGAGAGGAAAGTCCCTCGCAAAAGACAAAAAAAGTGGTGATTTTATTTACGTAAGGAAAATATAGTATGACATGCGAAGTCAATTTAATAGGCATGACCTCCCCAAGCGCAATTACAGGATGCCATACCGCATCCGATCTAGTTGCATATGCTGCTAGGGTTAGTAATCCTAACAACCAAAACAACACCAAAACAGCAAGTAAGTTACTGAGATATCTCATTAAAGAAAACCATTGGAGTCCGTTTGAGATGGTGAGTGTTACCATGGAAATTAAGACTACCCGTGACATTTCACGGCAGATATTACGGCATCGATCCTTCTCATTTCAAGAGTTTAGTCAACGATATGCCGTCTCAGAGTCGTTTGTAACGACCCGTGAGGCACGTAAACAGCACCCTACCAATCGTCAACTGAGCGAGAAACACGAGGATCCAGAGCGTCAGAAGACTGCTCAACACGTGTTTAACGAGATGCAAGCAGAAGTCAGTAGAGTTGCAAAGGACTATTATGAGATGGCACTCAACAGTGGTATCGCAAAAGAACAGGCACGAGCACTGTTACCCGAGGGTCTCACCGAGACAACCCTCTATATGTCTGGTACGCTTCGATCATGGATTCACTATTGTGATCTAAGACGAGGACACGGTACTCAGGCAGAGCACATGGATGTTGCCGATAAAGTATGGAGTATTCTCGGAACACATTTTCCGGATGTAATAACAGCAGTGGAGGAACTCAATGACTGATGAAATATTTGATTTCGGATTTACTGCGGTAACCGAAGAAGAATTAGAAGTTGTTCAACAAGCAAAGGAGCAAGCAGAAGGTCACCTAGACACCTTCGAGCGACTAAGCAAGTTGTATAATACAATACAACCGTTGCTTAACAATCTAAAAGCAAATCCAGAGAAAGATTACATATACTGGCCAAACCGTATGGAAAAGGTCGAAGAATTCTCTGATTTGTTAGATAAAATTTATAATGGGTAATTTGTATGAATAGTAAAAAAGCAAAGTTGTTTCGTAAAGTGGGTAAAATCATTGACAAAAAAGAAAAAGCAATGTATAATAGTTTAAATCATCGCGATAAAGGTATCTTGTCTGGGATCTACCGTCATATCGTAGAAGTCAATGCAGATGCATTAAAGGAACAACAAAAGAGGCAATAAATTGAACGTTTTCTATTTACACGAAGATCCTCGTGTCTGTGCAGAAATGCACTGCGACACGCATGCATCTAAAATGTGTGTCGAATATGCTCAGCTTATGTCAACTGCTCATAGAGTTACTGACGGTAAGTTGTGGTACGGCAGAACTTCGAATGGTCGTAAAATTGCACGGTACTTTTTAAATGATGGCGAACTAAATGATTCGCTATACAAAGCATCGCACATTAACCATCCATCTAATATATGGACAAGATCTAGTTCATCTAACTATCTTTGGTTGTATGACATGTGGTGTAACTTGTGCTCAGAGTTTGAATACCGTTATGGTAAACGCCATAAATCATTTGTTGATCTAGAATTATCACTATTGATGCCGCCAATGAATATCAAAGAAGATGCGTTCGCAGAACCACCTCCTGCAATGAAAAGTTTTCCTGACTGCATTGTAAAAAATGATTCAATAGCATCATACAGAAATTATTACTGGCAAGCAAAACGAGACTTTGCCAAGTGGACTAAACGCGATAAACCGGAGTGGTGGAATGAACGGGAAAGGATCGAAACCAAGACCCCTGTCTGTGTCACAGAATAAATTTGACGCACAATGGGATCTTATCTTTGGAGGTAAGAATATGAAATATCATCGTAAGGAGGTTACCATCTCAGAACCTATATCAAGGCATATGTCTGCCAACGGAAAGAATGAAGCAGTTGTTATTAAGACGGAACGCGGATATGTTGTAGAATTATATGAACAGTCACGATACATTCGAACTGTTGATTGTACTTCACATTCAGTTAACTGGGCAGAAGACGTTGCCGAAAACTACGCACTAGGAATTCACATACCATGAAAATCGTAGTTGCGGGTTATGGTCCCGTTGGGCAAGCAGTACACCATGCACTAGAACAACTGCCTAGTGAGCAGGATGTCTTTATTGATGATCCTGCAAAGGGTTTCAACTATTATCGAGATGAACAGATCGATTCTCCTGATGCGGTTGTTATTTGTGTTGCGACACCTGCTCTTCCTGACGGTCAGTGCGACACGTCTAACGTTGCAGCAGTGCTCGACAAGTATTACACACTAAACGCTGACACTAAGTTTCTAATCAAGTCAGCAGTGGACCCCGTGTGGTTGACCGACATTCACTATACTGCTATTATCTCGTCTGGTACGATGGATTCAATTCTTGATATACATTACAACCTGACATACTCGCCCGAGTTTCTTGGTTCGTCTAATATGCATCGATCTACCGAAGAAGAGTTCATGAAACAAACTTTTGCGATCTACGGTGGTGATGACTGTCGGTTCTGGGACGAGTTGTTCAAACCAGTTTTGCCTGAACTGAAAGAAGTTCGTTACCTGTCATTAGAACAAGCAGCATTCTCTAAATATGTTGAGAACTGTTTCTTAGCAACCCGAGTTACATTCTTCAATGAGATGTATAGCATTTATAAAGAGTGTGGGTTTGAGGGTTTCGATGGTATGATCGATGCTATCGCACTTGATCCTCGCATCGGTAAATCTCATTCACAGGTTCCAGGACCAGACGGTAAGTTTGGATACGGTGGGCATTGTCTGCCGAAAGACATGTCGGCTTTGAGATATATCACTAAAAGTTCACCTTTGCTAGATGCAATCGTAGATGCAAACGAGGAATATAGATGCCAAAGGTAAAAAAATCTGCTCCGAGAAAAGTTAAAACGCTTATTGCTGAACCAAATTGGGAAAAGTTTTCTAAGGCAAAAACAGAAGAAAAGCAAATTGATGCATATAATGCGGTAACTGATTTTACTCATTATGAAGTATCAGAAAAGGAACAAGTAGCAAGTCTTAAAAAATGGATACGTAAAGTTTCAGGATGGGATTTACACGAAGAAACTAAAATTCTTCCTGATGTGTATATGACATCATTTGCGAAGTATGGGTATATCCAAGAAAAACTCGGGTTCATGCCAACAAAGGTTTATGATAGTCTAAATTCTAATCTCAAACCTTTGTTGCTTAGAGCAAATGAGTTGAGAGAAGCAATGGGAACGGAACCTCTTACCCATCCTTCTCTTGCAGATTTGGACGATGACCATTTTCTAAGCGAAAAGAAAGTGAGAGAGTGGTTAGAGGTGTGGAAAAAATATGTTTCCGCAAATAAAAAGGACCATGAAAGTAAAGATTCCGATAGAAGACTGGCATTACAGTCGGCAGAAACATACGTCTTGAATATGAGGACATATTTAAAAACCGGTGTTTGGAACGATCTTTTTTACGGTGAAAATCGAGAGTACAAAATTAAATTCGTATGCACCTCTCCTGCTTACGATTTAGACGGTATGATTAAAAGAACACCCGGAACTTTTTATCCTGATATAGGACAAACTTGGACTAAGGAATTTGAAATATGAAATTAAATAATCTTATGCTCACCAAACAGAAATTTGGTAAAATGTTAGTTCAAGTTGTGAAAGAAAAACAAATGAGTTATTTAGACGCGGTTCTTCATTTATGCGAAGAGAGTGGTCTTGATCCACAGGACGTTAAAAAATATTTGTCTCCTGCAATCAAGACTAAAATTGAAGCTGAGGCAACCAAATTAAACCTTATGGTAAATAAAAACAGAAGTATGGAACTTGAATGATTGTTGATATGAACATTGATAGAATCAGGTATCAAATACTTGATAAATTCATGTTTGATGAGTGTAACCTGTACCAAGAAACGTGGATACCTATGCATAAATGGTATCACAATGTTTTGTTGTCAGATTACAGCGAAGAATTGTCTAATTATGTGAAAGAAAATAAATATACTGTCGATGCCTTTGGTGTTCAATGTTTAAGTTATGTAAACGAATTCAAAACTCTTCCTATTGAGTATTTGGCAGAAAATTCATGTGATAGAGCAAACAAAACTCTGTTGATTCCGTTAAACGGAGCAGTTGAAAACTCAAAAATACACTTTTATGATATTCCGACAGATATTGAAGATCCTTATGAAGCAGTTGATATGCATATCATGAGGAACAAAGAAATTCTCAATCAAAATTCTAAAAAAACAGACCAACAGTTAATAGAACATTTGTTTGATCTGGATGACATAGATAAGTATGATGTAACAAAAAGGTTAAACCTTCCATATTGGATTATAGATAGGAAACCTATACTAACTTGTCTATTAAAAGATAATGCAATACTATACGATAATAAACTGTCTTACACAGTAGATCATTACGTACCAAAACCAGATTTCGTAACTTTCAATAACATAATTACTTTTACGGTTAAACTGTCACATGAAAAATGACCCATTTGTGCCTAACACGCATTTTGCGGTATCTCTACCTGACAACAATTGGGTAGAGGAAGCAAGAGCAAGTGCATGGGGTATGAGAAGAGCAATGTCTTCTTATGAAACCATAGGCGATAGGCAATCACACGGTTTTTCTGTATACAGATGGATGCCCGTTAACAACGATAAACATCCAATAACAGATTGGGTGCCTTCATTGCAATCGTGGTTAGATGAAAAACAAGTAGAGGTTAGTTGGTGGACTATTAATTGTGTTCATCTGCCTACACGTTTAGATAATGCCATTCATATTGATAAAGACGGTGAGTTCTGGGAACCATGGCCAGAAGTCGATTACGAAGAACCGATGCATTGTAGTGTATCTTTAAACCTTCCATTAGATGATAATAAAGGTATAGATTATTTAAACGTCTATCGTTATCGATTTGACGAAACTAATGCTAAAACATATCATGAGGCAAGTTTGAAAACTGCATTTGATGTTAAGGTTAAACCTGCTGGTGCATTGGTTCATGGATATTATAAGCATGAAGATGTAGACTTAGAAGTAAAACTGACCAATGTCAGTAACACCCCATTTTTGTTAAATGCAAGACAACCACACTTGCTAGTTAAAACTGGATTTGCACCTAAAAGAAGATTGATGATTAGGTTCAAAAATAACCCCTACCATATAATATCTTGACAAATCAAATTTTTTATGCTACTATATACTAGTATATTATGAATAATGTGAAATACACTGAAAATACACTGTAATACAATACAAGGAAAACAATATGTCTTTTGAAGCATTAATGAAGCGCGATCGCGCAGACGAACTGTCCCGATTAGTTGCCGCCGCAGGTGATAACGATCAACAGAAAGCAACAAAATCCTATGTTGACGAACGTCAATGGAAACCCACCGTAGATAAAGCAGGAAATGGTTATGCCGTCTTGCGATTCCTACCCGCAATTGAAGGTAACGATCTCCCATGGGTTCGATACTGGGATCACGGGTTTAAGGGACCAACTGGTCAGTGGTACATTGAAAAGTCTTTGACTTCGATTGGTCAACAGGATCCGGTATCCGAAGCAAACTCAAAACTCTGGAATTCCGGAGATGAGCGAGACAAGGATATTGCTAGGGAACGAAAGCGTAGACTACACTATGTGTCCAACGTTTTAGTTGAGAGCGATCCCGGTAATCCCGAAAACGAAGGTAAGGTGATGTTATTCACCTATGGTAAAAAGATCCATGATAAAATTATGGACGCAATGAATGGTGATGGGTACGATGAAAAACCTATGAACCCATTTAATTATTTTGATGGTGCCTCCTTTAAACTTAAAATTCGTAAGTTCGAAGGATATCGTAACTATGATAAGTCTGCTTTTGATAGTCCATCAGCAATATCAGAAGATAAAGATTATTTAAAATCTTTATACGATGCCTCATATGATTTAAATGAGTTCTCTGATCCAGAAAACTTTAAGTCTTATGCTGAACTAGAAGCACGTCTACTGATGGTCCTTGGTCAAGCAGTTGCTTCCGATTTCGCAGATACGGCGGTGGTTGAACCTTCCCCTGTGATGAAGTCGGCACCAGCACCCTCAGTCGCATCATCAGATGACGATGACACAATGTCTTATTTTGCTAAGTTAGCAGAAGAGGATTAGGATCGTTGTTCCACCGTGCTACTGCCGTAAAACAACACTAGGGACCTTCGGGTCCCTTTTTATATCCCCTGAGATTCTCTCTCTTCTTTTACCGTAAAATATGCGGCACGAAAATCACCCGTTGGTGCTAGATACGTAACTGTATCGCCATCGACGATTGCTACACTATCTTTGCCGTTAGCTTGTGCTTGTTGAGCACTAGATAAATCAGATATTAAAACTGATCTGGGATTAGCACTTGCTTTTGCTCTGGCATTAGCAGGTAAAGAAGATAACACAAAAACTGCGGCACTACGACCATGACCCGGACTATGTGACATTATGCACCGCCTCCACGTTGTCGTTTCCTTGGTCCTTTAGGATTACTTCCACTAGCAGCAACTGCATGTACGTTAGAAGTGCTGGCATCTGTTGTATTAGTAGTATTAGTGGGTGCGTTGACCTGAACTATTCCACCGCCTGATGCATCAGATTTTTCTGCTGCGACCTCTGCTAATTCTTCTTGTTGTCCTTCTCGTTTACCATAGGTTACACCATTCGTAACCATTCCTTTGAGATCTTCTGCAGTGTTGCCACCAGTAACAAAATCCCATAGACTAAAATTTGACCACCACTCACCTAATGCTGTTGTAAAACTACTCCAGATATCACTGAATATCTGACCCATTTTAAGAAATGTTTCTGTAACATTTACTTTCTCATCGATAAATTTAAGTATTGAATTAGTAAACGCACCTTCTTCGTCTACTTCAACAAACGGTAGTTTGCCAATCAACCACATAATACCGTCTTTTATTAGATCGACAAACGTTCCAATAAAAGATGCTAAAAATCCTGTTATAAAATTAATACCGGCAGATACTATACTCTCATTCTTTTCAAAATCTGCTGATGCAGTCATAAAACCGTCAAAGGCAGACATAAGCAGACTGATCGGATACATTATCTTTCCGAATACTGCCATAATTTTTCCGCCGAAAGATTTGAGACCTCTAAAAACCTTAGCAATTAAACCATCACCTTCCATAGAGAAAAATGCTTTAACTGATTTCATAGCATCATCAATAATTGTACCAATTCGTCCTGAACTGAAAAACTCTTTAATTGCTATTACAGTTTTATTTTCTCTGAACATCGTTGCTAATTTGCTCAGTTTTTCTGCCCACCATCCACCAGAGAAAAATGCTCTGATAGTTTTAAGCATGGCAAATTCTTTTCCTGTAAATCCGATGTTGGATAAACCCAATGCGGCAATGATAGCAGGAAGTATAATACCTACAAACCTTATAAGTGCTTTACCTAGTTGAGTAAAAAAGTCTTTAAGTTTATCAAAGAAACTCGGGGTGTCTTCTACCTCTGGTGTTTTAGGACCATCATCATTTGTTTTATCCTTTTCATCAGTATTCTCCAAAGCATTAAATGCCAATGCTTTGGTTAACTTTTCGAAGTGTTTGTCAATACTTCTCAGAATAGGAATCAATTCTTCTTCGACGTTTTCTTTAATAATGCCTATACGGTTATTAATTTGTAATACCGTAGGATTAGTAAAGTTTAAACTTTCTGTTGCATCAGCGATTGCCATTTTTTCTCTTCTCGTTCTCTTCTTTTATTCTTTGAGTAAGCATTGTAACATAAATTTCCCTTTCCCAAGGTAGCATATCATCAAGTTCTGATAAAGAGTATTTGTCTGCGTACACTAACTCAAAATTCGTCTTGTAATGGTTCACTAACGTATCATGAGAAAGGGAAACTAAAAAAAACTTTGCATACCCTCCAATACTATTTCATTGCTATGCGAGCAACTTACACAATCAAACTTCATTGTGTGCGAAAGTTTTGGCATACTCTCAATATAATCCGATAACTCTTTGAATTGCTCTGTGGTCATAGATTCTAAAAACTCTTGCATCTCATCTTCTGTAATATCTTCGTTTGCAATACGTTCATCATCATAAAACACTGCTTTAATGCATCGTCCTGCTAACTTAAATGTTCTGGTTGCTTCTGATGATTCATCTTCAAAATCAAAATCTGTTAATATTGAATAAGGTGGATATCGTAACTCCATAGAAACTTGGTCGTTTAATTCAACCACACTTTTCTTTTTTGGTACCTTTATTTTTAACTCATCTAATCTTACCGATGTTTCATTAGGAACTTCGCACTCACTACATTTTAATAAAAGCGGAACGGTTTCTCCTGATGACTTCGACCTGATTTGAGTGAATAAAAATTCTACGTCAAAAGTAGTCAAATCTTCGGTGTTCAACTTGTCATAAACACAAGACGCAATAGTGTCTACTACTGCTTCAATGATATTTTTTTGATCACCTGTTTCAACTGCCATTAACAATACTTTTTCTTCTTTTACCAAATAAGGTCTGAATCGGACTTTCTTATTTGTTGAAGGGACCACAATACTGTATTTTGGGGTATCATTAAGTTTTGGTAACGCCATAATTAAATTCCTAATTTATTAAATAGTCCACCGGTAAGATTGTCTAAAATTTCACCGAAAATATTTTCGCCTTTTTCTGCACTTGAAGAAGATCTCCAATCCCTGTACGTAAATTCTACTGACAGTTTTAGTAACTCTGCATCAACATCGTTAACTAACGCCATTCCCGTAAAAGCGGAAGGGTACGCATCTATCAATTCATATTCGTATAATATTTTATCGTCTGTTGCCAGATTAAGGTCTAATTGACCTTGTGCTAAATTCAATGGACCTATTCTAGGTAAACGGTTCTTTACTGATGTAGGTAAAGGTACCGGAAATTCTTTTTTTAGAAGAGGTAAAGAAAATCCCTTTTTCAATATTGCGATTTTTATAGGGAAAGTATATTCTGTGTAATAACCAACTTCGTAAGTTTGTTGGTTGATACATAAGTTTTGCCATTGTTCAAAATAGTCTAAAATATACGGATCGTTCAAAACATAAAATGTCATTGGTACATTTACAATGCCAAAACCGTTAGCAATCTGTTTTCTATTTAAACCGATCTGCAATTCAGTCTGATTTATATTTCTACCAGGAGTAGAGGTTTCGGTGCATATTAAATTTATACTGTTCGTGTCGTATATACCAAGAGACGGTAAAGTGACTTGCCATAAATTTGATTTGGCAACACCACCTTTTGCTATAACCTCTCCTAACAGTTGATCTACACTATTTGTCATATCTTATCCCTTGAATCACTCCAAACTTTACTTTGACTTGATCCTGAAAATTGTTGCGTTGGTAAAAAGGTTGCAATTTCCCATCCGGTGCTGGAACATAAGCAAGTTGCCCCTCTACACGAGAAGTCAAATATTTCTTAAAACAAGGTTTGAAGTATTTAAGTTTTGCTGCTGATTTAAGATAACTATACGATAACTCAAATCTAGTAGACTCGTCGAATTTCTCGTTGTTAGTTTGGTCCATTAACCCGTCTAGAAATTTTGCTCTCAATGTCATTGGGAGATAGTGTAAATTCACACCATAGAACCCACCCTTAGTACCTTCAACAAATATGATCAATGGAAAGTTGTCCCAATACGGCAAAGTGTCTTTGGTCTTAGGGTCATAAAAAAACATATACATGCCGCCAACACCGCCACGATTCCTTAGAATTATTTCTTCTTCACGCATTAAACTGCGCCTATTTACGCTCATATTCGACACTTTCTTGCGGAACCAGTCACGAGACTGACGAGTGCGGGGTGTTATTCCTGCACGGAATGCTTCCTGTTCTACTGTTTTAAAAAGATTGCTCATGATCTTATTTAGTCTTTTTTCTAGAATAAGGTTTTAAAGGTTTTAACTTTTTTAAAGGTTTTTTCATAACACCTTTTTCGTATAATTCGTTTTCAGTCCATATCTCGAATTTCCACCCTCGATCCTTCGCATAATTATTTGCTGCTTCCCATTTATTCATATTTTTAACGTAAGTTAATGCTTCTGTCATATATCTTTTATTACGCACATTTATTTTCTTTGGCGGCGTTGTTTCTTTATTTGGTTTTACCTCGATTAAACTGGTCTTGCCGTTTTTCCATGTTACTTTAAAATCCATAAAATAACGATGATACCTTTTATCGACATCGTAAATATAAGGAATAACAGTTTCTTCACTAGACCATGATTTAACATCATTAGATGAATCAAAGTACATCATGCAACTTTTTTCCCACAAAGAACGATATATAACTTTGGTATGGTCACCTTTATATTTGCTTTGATTTTTAATCCTGTACTTACCAGAATACGCCATATAATCGCTATAAATAAAAGAATATTAAATCCTATTTAGATGGAAAGATAGATGCCAACTCGTGGAACATTAAAAAAACGTGCACAGAAAGAAAAAGAAAATCTGAGGCAACAACAACGCGAAACGGAATCACAGAACAGAACTATTTCTGCAAAATCTTCCACACCTCCTGCTGTTAGTGCATCTCAGACTGCTTCTCTTAATACTAACAAAAAAGACAAGTTACGTTACCCCAAAAGAGATCAAGATCTCTATCAGGGGCAGGTTAGATTTCGCATCGTAGAATTGTCTGCGTTAACAGGAGCATCACTCTCAAATTTAAATTTCGTGGACAACATATTAAGTTCAGACAGCATATCTAAATTAGATAACAAAATTGACAAAGTAGTGTCTAGCAATCCTAATGAAATTAAGAAAAGAACTGAGTTAGCAAATAAAAGCGCACAAAAATTAAAAGGATCGGCACAAAATAGTTACGAAAATCCAGCAGCACAAAAAAAGTATGGAGGAGATGTAACTTTGTATCTTCCTACTAGTCATGTAGTGTCAGATGCCGTTCAATATACTGGTGCTACTCTTGGCACAATGGGTGCTGGTGTTGAAGCAGGTTTGCAAAATGGTGGTTCTGCTATTAAAGCAATTGGTGCAGGATTAACACAAGGCATCGATTCGTTTACAAGTCTTTTTAATAGCGCAGGAATCGATAAAGATGCAGCAGCACTAGCATTGACTCGAACTGCCGAAACATTTGGAACACAAGAAATATCAGCAGGAGTTAAATCCGCAACTAGGGTTACTGCTAATCCTAATTTAAGAATGTTGTTAGAAAGTGTTCCTGTTCGGACAATACCATTTACATTCAGGTTGATTGCACAATCGCAAGACGAAGCAATAGAAATTCAAAAAATAGTAGAATTTTTCCGATATCAATTATACCCTGATGAAATTACAGGTACCATTGGCGGAGCAGAAGTGTCCCTTGGATATAAATTCCCAGACCCTTTTGAAATAACCACTACTTATAAAGGTAAACGTGTCGGGAACAAATTTCTTGACGCATATCTGACAACTGTTACAACTACTTATAACGAGAACGGTATGGGATTCCACTCCGATGGGTATCCCAGCGATGTTTCTATTCAACTTGCTTTCTCAGAAAGCAAAGCACTAACCCGAAAACTCGTGAATCAAGGATACTAATGTCTTATTTTAAAAACTTCTCATTAGTTGAGTATCGATTTGGTAATGAAGACGAGTCAACAAGAGTCTTTATTGAAGATCTTTCTATTTACGTAGATCTTTTAGATCAGATCGATGATCTCGTATCATTCTATGATTATTATTATATAAAAGACGGAGAGCGTCCGGATACATTATCAGAGAAGATCTATGGGACCACCGATAATTATTGGACCTTCTTTTTGATGAACCCTATTTTAAGAGAAACCGGATGGCCATTAGATCAAAATAGATTCGAAAGTTTTGCTGTCAAACGATATGATGGTGCTATTTTCTATCCGGTAACTGTTGCAGATTTCAACTTGTTCACTGAGAACAGTAAATGGAAATATTCTTTGGGTTCGACAACAAATTCAGGAACGGAAGCTAGTACGTTTACTTCAACGGTAGCAATAGGAACTAGTGGAGACGATCCTCTGCCTGATAATCAAATACCTATTACGACTACAACTGGAATCGTTGAAGGTATGAATATCTCGGGGTTGTTTATACCAGTAGGGACTACCGTTACTGCTATCGATCGAATCAATAACATTATCACTTTGTCTAACGTTACAGAAGATGACTATGAAATTGTTGATGGCACTCAACCAACCACATTTACCTTTTGGGGTGGTGCCGCAAAAGATTTGTATGTCAACGATTATTCTACAATAGATGCAAGAATAGGTGACTATGTAACAGGAACCGGTATCCAATCAGGAAGTAAGATAACTAATCTAACCCCAACCGTTATTACTATCGATAAACCGGCAAGTCAACCTTTTATTAATGAAACCGTTAATATCTGGGGTGGTCTAGATGTTTATAGAAACCACGATTATGGGCAAGTGATTGTTAAAGATGAAGTTCGAAACGGAAAAGAGTTTCATTTGTTAGTTCCTGATATTACAGAATTCAAAACACAAGACGAAGTCAGCACGGTTACCGCAACAGGGTTAGTAATAGAACCTAATGCTCTTCACCATTATGAAAGTAGCACTGGTGAATGGTTAGATCCAGATTACCCAACCGACATTGTAGATGGAGTGGACATTTCTCCTGGACCTTATCCAGATGGTGGTAATATTGATATTGGTGTTCCCGGATTAAGTGCGGTAGTTACAAATTATGAATACCTCAAAAAATCCAATGAGGATGCTGCTAGAATTAGAGTAATTAGACCCGGTTTGATTTCAAGGATTACTTCTGAGTTCCAGCGACTGGTTAAAGGTTAATTATGGCGGGACAAGACCAACAATATAAAATTGTTGAAGCTTTTATTACTGCTGACAGATTTCTAGAAAAGGAAATTGAAGTTAGTGGTAATATCTTCGAAATAATCATCTATGAAGATTTAGAGTCTGCGTGGTTAACGGGTTCTGTCATTATAACAGATGATACAGGAATTTTTAGTAAAATATCATTCAAAGGAACTGAATATTTAACTCTCCGAATTTCAGGAGCAGAAGAAAATTCCGAATCTATTATTGATAAAACATTTTTATTATATGCATTAACTAAAACTGTTAAAGTGAATGATACTTCATCGACTTACAATTTTGAGATGATAGAACCTCATGCATACGTTAGCGCATTAAAACCTTTTAGCAGAGCATATACAGGATCACTTGAAAGAACTATTACACAGATTTTAAATAGTGAATTGAATAAAACAGTTGACCTCTCTTATTTAACAAACAGTATTAGTGCCCAAGGTGAAAGAAAGTACATTGTACCGTATTTAACACCCCTCGAAGCATGTGAGGTTTTAGTTGATAGAACAACTACTCAGTTTGGATCCCCTTTCTTTTTATATTCTTCTATACATGATAATAATTTACGGTTAGGTGATTTAGATGCAATGTTAGTTCAAGAAGCATTTAATAAAAAGATTCCATACACATTCTCACAAGCAGCAACTAATGCGTCAACTAGTTTAGATCCTGCCAGTGCTTCTACTACTGTGTCTCATATAGATTTCGGTTCCCCAGTAGACAGTCTTACGCAAGTAGAAGAAGGTGTTTATGGTAGTTTCTATACCAATACCGATGTTGCAACTGGTATCTCTTACAGATCTAAAATTACTATTAAAAATGTATTGGAAAATATGCAAGCAAACGAAATCTTAGACCCTTCTGCTGTACAAGATGTTTATGATGAAAACCAACAGATCCAAGATCGTGCAATAGAAGACTTCAACTCAATCTATTGGCATCAGGTTACTTCGTCAAATATGTATCCGGATTATAGAACATACCACGATGACATATCTAATGCTGACTTTTCGCTTAAAATTAAGAACAATATAATACGTCAAGCATTATTGAGTAACATGATTACCATTGTTGTTCCTGGGATTGCCTTTCTCATATCAAAAGCAACAGTGGGAGACAGATGCCGTTTAAATGTTTTATCGTCAGAAGAAGGCACAGAAAAAATTTACGACAATCGTTGGACAGGTGATTATCTTGTTTATAGAACTAAACACGTTTTCCGAGAAACCAAGCATCTCATAACGTGCGAGATGACTAAACTCAACAGACTACCAGAGGCAATCTCGTGATTTTTCCTAACTCTTTACCGAGAGAATATTACGGTGATGATATTCGTTGGTTCGTTGCTACCGTAGTGAACGCTACTCCACCACCTGGTTTTGAAGGTAGAGTTCGTGTTCGGATATATGGTGTACACAACCAGTATACGGGTGATATTAGCGAAAGCGATCTTCCGTGGGCACAAGTTTTGATACCCAACACCGAAGGTGGTATATCTGGTTTAGGAAGAATACCACAGTTGACAGCGGGTGCTTTTGTGTTCGGCATGTTTTTAGACGGTAAATCATCTCAACTACCACTAATAGTCGGAAGTTTTCCTCGGATTGAATTACCTACCGAAGTGCAAAGAAGAGACGGACAAAAAGAATTCTCTTTTAATACTGAACAAGAAAAACAACAGAATGTTGTCAACATTAAAATAGATGATGATGACTCTCGAACAGGAAGAAGTGTAGCAAGAAGAAGAAGTCAAGCATTGAAATTTTTTATCGACAATGGGTTTACTCCAATGGAGAGTGCTGCTATTACCGGAAACTTAGAAACAGCATCTAATTTTGAAACATATGCTTCTGATGATGATAGCGATGAAGAGGGGATAGGTAAGTGGGACACTAAAAGAGGTAACAGATATCAAAAATTAATACAATTCGGTTCGCTCTTTGATCCAAAGAATACTTTTAAAACATATTCAACACAATTACAATTCGTGGTTTATGAACTTAGAACTTCCCAAGGACTTGCTAATAAAAAACTTAAACAGAGCAAGAACATAAAAGACGCATGCGATGCTATCACTAAATACTATATTAAAAAAAGTCTAAACAATCCGCTAGAAAAATGTGAAGCAGCATTCGAAGAGGTTACATCATGACAGTTGAAAAAACTCTTTCTAAAAAAGCAATTAAGTCTAACTTAAAAAACAACGTTGCTGCTAGTGGTGCCGCTTATAAATCAGAAATTACTGACAAAGCAAACGATCTAAAAACTGCGTTCTCTGATGCTACCGAAACAAAAGTCGGACAAGTTGCTGGACAAATTAATGGCGGCATAGAAAGTATTAGTTCTCTTTCTACTGATGTCACTGGAAAGTTAACTGGTGGTGGTGCCGTTGAAGGTGTGGTCACTGACTCATTAACTGCTTTAACTGATGCTGTTAATTTAGCAGGGGAAGAAAAAATAGACAAAGCAAAAGCACAGGGTATAAAATTAAGTTTATCGTGGAGCGAACCTGATTCTGATGGCAATGTTCGATTAGAACAATCATCCGCAAACCCTGCTGCATTAATCGATTCGTCTATCAATGCCACTCTTTCTAAAATTTCTGGGTTAAATGTTTTTAGCGGATATGTACAAAAAATATCTGGCAACGTAATGCCAAAAGGTCAACCCAGTCTTTTAGAAAAAATAAAAGATGGTGTAGGAGCATTTCCATCAGTAGATAAATTAAATGAACTTACTGCTGAAGCAAATGCTATTGCTGATACTGCTGCGGCAGAAATTGAAGGTGCTGTTGGAGATGTTGTCGGTGGGACGCTTCCAGTTAACCCAGCAGCAACGCCGGGTGATGTTGGTAAGAATTTAGCAGGTGATCTGGGCGGAATATCAGATGCACAAACCAAGTTGCAGGGTTTAGGTGATGATCTCAAAGGTTCCGTATCAAGTGCTGTTACTAGCGTAGAAAATAAAATAACAAAAGGTATCGGTATCGATACTGATAAATTAGGAAATGATTTTTCTGAACAAACAGGTAAACTGGGAAGCATTGTAAAAGATGCTGTTCTCGGCGGTGTAGATAAAAAACTTGGTGAACTCACACAAGGAAAACTCGGTTACGGACTTAGCGTGAAATCTCTTCTAGGGGGATCTTCTACTGGCGTTCTTCAAGGTGCAGTTGAAAGAATGTCAAACGCAGGAAACAACAGAATTCAAGAACTTGCTCCGACATTGTCTGCTGAGAAACGAGACGAAATACTAAGATTGACTCAGGGAACAAAAGAAGAAAGAGACCAAGCAGTCGATGAAATTGCCAAAGCATCAGGTAAAAGCGTTGATGAAATTAATGCTAGTTTAGACGACCTTGATACGACTATTGCAGGAACAGTTTTGGTAGAAAATGAAGAGTCTGCTTTTGCGGATCCTTTTGATATGCAATCATCATCAACTGACAATACCGCAGACCCATCAACAGCGGTATACACTTATGTGTCTTCTGTTGAAGAATTAGAAGCAGAATTTAAAAAGGTTAATAGAGAGGTTACTGAACTTGTTGTACATTGGTCAGATACTTACTCTAATAAAAACATCGGTTCAGAAGAAATAAATAAGACTCATATTAAATTGGGCATAGGAAGAGGTATTGGATACCACTATGTGATACGTAGAGATGGAAGTTTACAAAGAGGAAGATCAGTTAACATTAAGGGTGAACATTCGGAAATAAACGGACATGATGAGTACAGTATAGGAATTGTTTTTGTAGGCGGAATAAATGCGCCTTCTGGAACAGAGTTTCCCACTTCGTACAGAAGCGCAACATCAATAACCTTATCTCAGATGAATACCTTTCGAGAATTTTGTCAGGCATTTTATAATCGTTTTCCTGGTGGTCAAATACTGGGTCATAACGATATAGATCCAGAAGAGCAAGATCCGGGATTCGATGTAAGAGATTATGTAGAGGATCTATTCAATAAGAAAAGTCTCTTTGATGATCCGTCATCTCGTGGACCTTTTACTCCCAGTGAATTAATAACAGCAGAGTTGCCAAAATGACAACCAAAAAAGATAACATAACAAAACGTATCAAGGTCATCGGAGAAGGAACCGAAGAAACACAAGGGATATCAAGAACCGGTTTTAGTGACGCGAGCGGAGAGTATCCTAAACAAGATTATTTTTTTGGATCTTCAACTAATAAATCTGCCAAAGGCGAGACTACTTCTAAATTATATAATAGTGGTGGCGATATTGGAGTGTCTATTGATCTTCCAGACCAGAAACCTTCACAGTATCCATACAACCAAGTAGAACAAACTTTGTCTGGTCATTCTTGGGAGATAGACGATACACCCGGTGGTGAAAGAATGATTATGAAACATCGTTCTGGTTCTGGATTAGAATTACGTGCTGACGGTTCAATATTATTTTCAGCAGTTAATAAAAAAGTTGAAGTTACTGGTGGCGATCATACTGTAATCGTAGAAGGCGAAGGTAATCTTGTATACAAAGGAAATCTAAACGTTCGTGTTACCGGTGACTATAATGTAACGGTTGATGGTAATTATAGTTTAGATGTTGCTGGAAATAAAGATATTGCAGTACATGGAAGTTACATCAAAGAAGTTGATAAGAATGAGAACAAAGTAATTAAAGGTTCGAAGAGTACCAAAGTTGTTAAAAATTCAAGCGCAATTGTTTTGGGTAACACCGATCAATTTTCGAAAGGAAATCTAAGAAGTTGGACACAAGGAGACGTGGAAATCACTTCTGGAAAATCCCTTGTCACTACTGCGGAAACAGAATGGGCAGCATCTTCGAAGGTAACCAATATTACAGGGTTAATTATATCAGTCCTTGGTACCAAGGGAACTATCGGAGGGACATTGGTTGATCACTACGGCAAAGCATATTCGGGTCCCCCCGATGGTGCAGGAAACGGTGGTACATCCTTTTACGGAACTCTGGTTGGTAGAGCGGCAGAGGCAATCACCTCTGATTTTGCTAATAAAGCAGGAACATCTCATCATGCTAAATGGGCAGATGAAGCAGGACAAGCACAGAAAGCAAACGCAGAAACAGGTCCTTCGCCTTTTGCAAAAGACCCGATTAAATACGAAACCATTTTCCCGTTCATCGAAACACCTCCGGATGCTCCAGAACCGACGAGTGAACTTATCGTTCCTCACTTAGCAGTAAGTAATTTTGGTATTCGAAAGGTTGTGATAGATACTGATGTTGATGATCCCAATTCATTGGTAGCAAAAATATTAAAGACTGATGACTACGATAATTTGTTTGATCGCGATCCTACCATAGAAGAAATACGATCTAAACTAAGAGACGAAGCAAATTATAATAACAATAAATTTACTGGCAATTTAGTTGCTGCTGGGTTGTTGTCATCTGATTACGCAAAAGCAACGGATGGCGAAATCGGCAGAACTTCTAGTAGAAAGAAAAGTAAAAAATTCGGGATCAAATCATTAGGTAATAACCCTGCCGATTTGAAGAGTAAAAGGTTTTTCATATGAGTATATATCTTGTAGACCCATCTTACAATCCTAATTTTGCAAGCGATATTACTAATAAAACAGTTCTTGCTCAGGGGATTTCTGTTGCTAAATTTCTTGGTGCTAGAGGTAGCAGAAACCAATTTGAAAGAGTATCAGCAGATAAAAAACAAATTGCACGTAATCTGTATCTCCATGCAGAATTATTAAAAAAGACTACTGCTAACTCAGATTTTGATGATTTTAGAATTATTGTTTCAGAAGGAATATATGTCCCTGCTATAAATGAATCGGTTACTCCTGATGGAATAAATGATTATAGGCAAACAGGAAAAGCAATTGTATATAAAGTAATCAACACAAAAGGCGAGGTAGATTATTCGAAGACTTATGATTTGGCAGTATATTGGAAAGATTACTGTGACTACGATAAACTTATATTGGATTACGATACATACGATCCTTCTGGTATACCATCATGTCAAATCGTTGTTGTGATGCCAACTGTCCCAGAATCCTTTGATATCCAGTTTTTAAGAAGAATAGAGACAACTTTTAATACTAATCTGCAATCATCAAACGAGTTGGTCGAACTTCTATTATAAATAAATTGCATGGCAAAGATACTTTCAACAGAAGACGGCGATTTACAGGGTGCATCACTCAATACGAGTCGTGATCGTCTTTACTCGGATATTGATTTAAGTTTTGCTGTTAATACTAGCACGGGTGATATATTTAAGAAGAAAGATGCGGCAGCAGTGAAACAAGCAGTTAGAAATCTTCTTCAATGTAATAGGTTTGAAAAACCTTTTCGACCTGATTTCGGTGCAGACCTAAGAGGTTTGTTATTCGAATTAGCAGACGATGGTGTTGAGCAAGACCTTATTGAACAGGTTCAAGGAGCAATTGCTCGGTATGAACCCAGAGTAGAAATTAACGATTTGGAATTAATTGTAAATCCTGATAATAACGAACTAAAAGTCAGATTAGAATTTAGGGTCGTGAACACAGATGAAAACGTCACATTAGAAACTGGAGTTTCGAGGTTAAGATAAATGGCAACTACTATTAACAGCACAGGTTTAGATTTTGACGCAATTCGTAATAATCTAAAAACATGGTTAGAACAAAAACCAGATTTTGCTGATTACAATTTTGAAGCATCAGGGTTGTCTAATCTTTTGGATGTTCTTGCGTATAACACGCATTACAATGCTCTCACTGCTAACTTTGCTCTTAACGAATCCTTTCTCAGTACTGCTCAGTTGCGTTCATCGGTAATTGGTCTTTCAACTGCTATCGGTTACATTCCTAATTCGAAAGTGTCTTCGACTGCTTTAATCAATGTTACTGCACAGGGATCTGCTGCATCTTCCAATATTCTTGCATTGCCTTCTGGTACTAAATTCACAACTACTGTCGAAGATATTACATACACCTTTGAAACAACAGAAGAATATACAGCATTCAAAAAAGGATCTGATCCATATTCGTACACATGGGAAAATGTAATTGTTCGAGAAGGAACAGAAAAACAAAAAACGTTTATTGCTGGTCCTTACAGCGAAACCGATACCTATGTTATTCCTAATCAGGACATGGATATTAGCACGGTTACTGTTGGTGTTGGTGCAACGAATAAAGCATTTTATAATGTGAGTACTGTATCTGAAATTAACGAATCATCTAGAATTTATGTTATCAAAGAAACTCCTAACGGATACTATGAACTTGCTTTCGGTAATGGAGCAGGATTAGGGGAGATTCCTCTTGCCGGTGATAAAATTGTAGTTACCTATAATTCTACTGCTGGAAAAGATGCTAACGGTGCTAGAACATTTACCACAACTGCTACAATACCCAATGGAGCAGGGGCAAATATTTCTATTATACCTATTACAATTTCTAATTCATCTAATGGTGCTAATAAAGAAAGCATAGAATCTATTCGTAAATCAGCACCCTTTCTTTATGCCTCGCAAAATAGAATGGTCACATCAGACGATTATGCCGCGCTCATAAGAAGAAATTTTTCTAACAAAATTAATGATATCCTTGCTTGGGGCGGTGAAGAAAATTTGCCACCTAAGTTTGGAACAGTATATGTTTCTATAACACCATCACCTGATGAATCTTTCAAAGCATCTATTCGGAGTCTAGTCAAAAACCTTTCAGTTGCATCGTTTGATGTTGATTTTGTCGAACCAGTTGTAACATTTATTGAGGTTGCTGTTTCGTTTCAATATAACCAAACGTTGTCTTCTTATTCTACCATACCCGCGATAGAATCTGCTATTGAAGGAGTAGTCGGTTCTTATCTCGATACGGTTACTGATGAATTTAGTGAAACATTTAGACGTTCAAATTTATTGACTTTAATAGATGCCGCAGATCCTGGTGTCCTTTCAAGTCAGGCAACCATTAAAGTTCAGCGAAGATTCAATCCTAGTCTAGGCGAAGAAAAAGCATATCAGATAGTCTTTCCTACTGTACTTGAATCTCCTTCTTCTGTTGTTTATATTGTTCAGTCAACAGAATTTAACTATCCACCCGGACTATCTTGTGTTGTCAGAAACAAACTCGGTTCTGAAATTTTGCAAGTTATTTCTACTACTAGCGGTAGAGTTATAGTTGATAACATCGGAAATTATAATCCAGCAACAGGAGTAGTCAACCTCTCCGGATTTAAACCTTCCGGTGCAAACGCAATTGAAATAAAAATTTCTGCTGTTCCTTCTAATCAGGGATTTGTTTCGACGATTCGTGAAAACAAATTAGGTAAAGATTTAACAGCAATTACTGTTGATGCTATTGAAACAACAACGCTATAAATAATGGGATATAAAGGAAACATTTAATGGCAGTCGTAACAAGACAATTTATCAACCAACTTATTAAAGACACCGATAACACTTTTAATACTGGTCTTTATATTGGTCTGGGAAGATCCTCCCCTTGGCCCGGTGTTGGCGATATTCCTGAACAACCTCGTCAAGACTTTGAATACGGAAGGTCTGCTCGATCTGCTTGTCAACACGTTAAAATTGCTACTGGCGTTTCTGCCGCAGTTACAAGACAAGATTGGTCATCCGATACAATTTACCCATCGTATGATGATAACAACCAAACAGTACTTCCTTACGTAATGAATAGTAACTATGAGGTGTTTCTGTGCATCCAACAAGGTGTTAATGCTGCTGGCGTTGTCCAAGATAGTACCGTTGAACCTACCGTTGCTGCACTAAATAGCGGTGCTGGGTATATTAACAATCCGATCGAAGCAAATGAAAACGAACTTGAAACTGCTGATGCGTTTTGTGAAACCGGATACATATGGCGGCATTTATTCACCTTGAGTCAGGTAGCAATCAATAGGTTCCTTACCTTAAATTATATGCCAGTCACCACCTTTACAATAGATCCTTCTGATGGTGATGTTCAAACGCAACAATATCAAATACAACAATTGGGAAGCAACCAACCTAACCCAGGATCAACTGATGGTACTGCTGGACAAATATTGACTATTAAAGTCGATGATGGTGGTGCTGGTTATTCAAGCAGTGGACCTACTGCTACCATATTAGGAAATGGCACCGGAGCAACCGCAACAGTCGATACTGTTGGTGGTGTAATAAAATATGTTAGAATTACTAATTTTGGGAAAGATTATGATTTTGCTTCTATTGCATTAGACGATTCTCAAACTCCTACCGAAGACGCTACTTTAAGAGCAGTTATCGGACCAAGAGCAGGAGTAGAAACAGATCCTGTTAATACTCTCAGAGCAAACTCAATTATTGTAACCACAGATTTTGAGAACGATGAGTTCGATACGTTATTAACAGAAAACGATTTTCGACAAGTTCTTTTAATAAGAGATCCATCAAAATACAATTCATCTGATGCTTTTACAGGAAACACTTCAAAAGCAAACCGTGCTTTGCAAACGATATCGGTAACTGGATCAGTAGTTGAAGACAATGAAATTACTGGTGGTAATAGTAATGCAAAAGGAATTCTAGATTTTTACGATGCTGCTACCAATAACTTATATTACCATCAAACACCCGAGACAGGATACGGAACCTTTCAACAGGGGGAGACTGTTACACAAAGCACTTCTCAATTTGTTTTGAGTGGTGCCGTATCTTCTTCTCCTGCTAATCAAACAGATCCCGCAATTGATATTTTCTCTGGGGAACTATTATACATAGATAATATCTCTCCTATTCAAAGGGACATAAACCAAACCGAAGATATAAAAATAGTTATCACTTTCTAGGATAAGTCATGCCAAATACATTTAATAGCACTACTCTATCAACCACCTATCGTGACGATTGGGTTGACTCTGACGGCTATCATAAAATATTGTTCAATTCCGGTAGATCTCTTCAAGCAAGAGAACTTACTCAGATGCAAACCATTATTCAAGAAGAAATTTCTCGGTTCGGAAGGAACATATTTAAAGAAGGTTCGGCAGTTGATGCTGGTACATTAGAAATTGATAACAATTATAAATTTGTAGTTCTCGAAAATGGTAGTGCAGAAGTAGATGAACTCACAATTGGTAGCGAGTTATCAACTGCTGCTGGCGTTAAAGCAATTGTTTTAGAAAATCCTATCGAAGTTGTTGCCAATAGCACATGGAGAGTGTATATTCGATACACCGATTCGGGTGCTACAACACCCGGAACAACGGAGGTTCAGTTCTCTGCTCTTGATTCATTAAACTCAGGAGAGTACACAGTTACTGCAACCTCTGCTGTTGGTGCTGGTGTTAAATTATATGTTGATGCTGGTGATTTTTTTGCGGCAGGAAGGTTTGTATACGCAAGGAAACAAGGATTAATTATTAATCCGACTTCACGTAACTACACTGGAACTATTGGGTTTAAAATTGAACAGGATGTTGTAACAGTAAACGACACCACCGCGCTCTATGATAATAGCGGAGACAACCCTAATGTTGCTGCTCCAGGTGCTGATCGGTGGAGAATTAGACTTACGTTAGTTGACAAAGATGATCCTACTTTAACTTCTGATGATTCTTTTATCTTTTTATGCAGAATCATTAACTCAAAAATTGTGGAACAAGTAGATGAGTTAGATAGTTACAATACTATCAATGATATGATTGCTCGACGTACATACGAAGAGTCAGGCAACTATCTTGCAGAACCGTTTCAACTGACATTCGAAGATGACGATAGCACAGACTCTGACATCTTTGCTATTGTATCACCCGGACTTGCTTACGTTAGGGGTTATCGTGTAGAGAATGAATATCCTCTCAAATTAAAAGTGCCTCGTCCACAAGCATACACCGGAAATGCACAAGACTTCATTCCTGTGGATTACGGTTCTTACGTATTATTTGAGTTTAGTAAATTTATAGACTTTGGTGATGCAGATGGAGCAATTAAAGTCAATTTATGCTCAGATGCAAGCGGTACTGTAACCATAGGAACTGCTTTCGTTAAATCGATTGCATATCACTCACCCGGTGTTTTTAGAGCATACTTAGACAGGATCGAACTTACTGGTAGTAATTCATTTACGAATGTCAGTTCAGCATCGACCTACAATAATAACACAAGTTTTTTCCGTTTGAAAAATGCAGGTCAGTTGGTTGATGCTAATAAATCTACGTCTTTATTTCCTCTTTCCAAAACCAGACCACAAAATTTAACTAATTATCGATATCAGTATCAAAGAGGATATACTCTCGTCGTTGTTGGTGGAACAGCAACCAGTTCCCAAGCATTGGCAACCGGTGATGACACTTATGTTAATGAAACATCATGGGCAGTGTTTAGTCAAGCATCAGGAGATGCTCTGGTTTCCGGTGTAGATGTAACTATTACTGATAATGGCGCAACATTTACGCTTACGGGTTTGGCAGACGGAACCTATTATGTTGTAGCAGACATTCTTAGAGGAGCAAGTGTTAATCCCGTAGAGAGAAAAACTAAGACTCTAACTGTTCATACTGAAACTGTTACTCTTTCTTCTGACGGTGAAGCACAACTTTCAAAATATGATCTCTACGATCTCACCACAGTCACTTCTGGTGGTAACGATATTACAGAAAACTTTATCATTGATAACGGATCAAGAGATACACATTATTCTTTTGGTAGAATAATTGACAATACAAATAAAACCTTTGCAAGCGTAACAGTTGAGGTAACATACAATTTCTTTGAACATGGAAATGACGAACTTGCGAATCCCTCTTTCAAAGGAAGGTTTTTTGATTTTCTTTCATATGTCAATATCGATTATACGCAAATACCAGAACATAGAATGTCAGATGGTACGGTAGTCAATCTGAGAGATTTTGTAGATTTCAGGGGCAAAAAAGAAACTAATTATATCTCGTCGATACCTCCGGTAGAAGCACAACCTATTCAGTTGGAATCTTCGTTCTATTTCTCACGAGCAGATAAATTAATTGCTACCGAAGACGGTGAGTTTCAGATTCTTATGGGTCAACAAGATGAACAACCTTTGTTCAAAAAGACCCCAGAGAATGCCTTAGAACTTTACAAGATTGTAATGAACCCAAACACGTTGAGTCCTGATGACATCAACACTACATTTGTCGAGCATAAACGATACACGATGGCAGACATTGCCAAGTTAGAAAGAAAATTAGATAGTTTAGAAGAACTTTACTCATTAACATATGCAGAACTTGAAGCAAAACTTAATCCCTTGTTAGATGAAGCTACTGGAATTCCTAAAAATGAAACTGGCATATTAATTGACGATGCTACTGATCAAACTCAATCTGACACGCTTTATAATGATTATTGTGCTGCATTAGATCCAGAAAATAAAGTCATTAGACCTTGTTTTTCAGGAGATAATTTAAGATTAATATATCGTGCTGATGAAGGTGCCGATGTTTTTAGTTCTAAAAATGTTCTAGTCAAAGGTGATAACGCATACCTCAACTATGTAACGGATGCTTGGATTTCTCAACCTCTCGGAACACGAGATATTGCTATTAACGCTAACAGCAAGTCATCAAATGTCGGTGACATGACATTAAGTCCATCATCAGACGAATGGAAATCAGAGCAGATTGGTACCAGAGTTGTTCCTGGTGGAGCAAGACTTGACCCAAGAGAAGCACTTCTTTATAACTCATGGCAATGGAACTGGGGTGGAAGGGCAATAGAAGACCTTGAAATTGAACCAGTTATTTCTAGACCTTATGGTGGAAGAAGACAACTTATTCAACAGAAACGAAGAAACGTTTCACGAGGTGGTCGTAGACGTTTAACTGCATCTGGTGGCCACGTCAACCGAGTTATTTCTAGCGAGACTGTTCGACGTATAAGCAAACGTGGGCGAGTGTTAGATGCAGCAATTATTCCATGGATACGATCTCGTGAAATTTTCTTTAAAGTATCTGGACTAAAACCTAACACTAAGTTTACACCTTTCTTTGACGGTGTTAATGTTTCAGATTGGTGTAAAGGCGGTAAAACCTTTACCAGATATGCAAATAGAACTGATGATGTAGGTAACCAAGGGCAGAAGTTTCTTACGGGTCATCCGGAAGGTTCTGCTGAAATTCTTTCAGACTCAAAAGGTTTTGTAGAAGGTTCTTTTTACATTCCAAATATAAGACAAACATTTACAACTTCTGGTATAGGGATACCTAATATCGTTGCTAACTTACCTTTTAGATTTAAGGCAGGGAAAAAAGAGTTTAAACTTTTAGATATTACTGTTAATGACATTAATCAAGCAGGTAGTTATGCAAGTGCCATCTATAACGCGGCAGGAATGATCGATACTCGTCAAGATCATATGACTACGACAAGAACTCCTGCAAAACAAAAACTTCGGGGTCAAGATAGGATTAAACGATCCTTCAATGCGGCAGAAATAAAAAAATATTTAGACGATGTTGGACCATCATCAGTCAATATGATTGAACCTCATATTTCAGGGATTTGGGGTGGCAGTTTCTCTCCTGTTGTTATTCCTTCCAATGTGCCTGAGTTATCAACGGTATTGTCTGATTATATCGCAGTTGATCAAAATAGTCAAGCAGGAACATCAATATTGCCTGATCAGGATATATCTTATCCCTTTGCTCAAAGTTTCACAGTAGACAATCAGTACGGCGTAGTAGTTACCTCTGTTGATCTTTATTTTTCTTCTAAACCAGGTAATGAAGAAGACGCACCAGTTACCGTTGAAATCCTAGACATGAAAAACGGGAAACCTGGAAACACTGTTGTTCCCGGAACTACTGTGTCATTAGAAAAAGGTTCTGTCAATACATCCGTAGATGTGTCTGTCGCAACAAACTTTTTGTTCGAAGAACCTGCATACTTAGATCCCGGTACAGAATATGCGGTTGTAGTTAAGACAGCATCCCCTTCTTACAAAGTTTGGTGTTCAAAAGCAGGAGAATATAAAGTAGGATCTACTGGTGTAACGGTTTCTACACAATCAGCAAACGGTAAATTGTTCTTACCACAAACAGGAAGAGCAGGGTCCTCAAAAGAACTTGATCTTGCTATGGTTATCAACAGAGCAGTTTTTGATACCAATGCTTCTTTGGTATTACGTAATGCTGTTGTTCCAGCAAAACTTCTGAACAAAGACCCTATTGTATTAAAGAACGGACAATCCGTTGCTCACGTTAAACACGATTGTCACGGATTACATGCTGGTGAGTTAGTAACTATATCTGGTGTATCAAATACTGGATTATCAGGATCTGGGGTAGCAGATACAGATTTGAATGGTACCCACACGGTGGTTAAAGCAGATACTGGTGGATTTACTTTTTCTGTGCCGACAATTACGGGTAATCTGACTGTTGGTGGGACAGAAGTGTTAAGTTCAAGGAATGTACATTTCACTACTTGTAATCCACAAATAGAAACGGTAGTCCCAAATAAATGCTCTATCGATATATCTGCAAGGTATACTACTGGTCAATCAATGAGCGGCAATAGCACTACTACTACAGATAGTACTAAGTTTACGAAACAACAAACGTATACTAGAATTGTACCAGATCAGAATCAAGATTTTAATGAACCCAAAGTCATTGCTCAACGAGCAGAAGAAGAATATGATGGTTCTGGAAATCTTCGACCTTATAACGGACAGTCTATTAACAGCAATGGCGGGTTTTCTATGGATGTTAAAGTAGATCTGAAATCATCGTCTGATTTTGTTTCTCCCATTGTAGACTTGCAAAGAGCATCTATGACGTTAGTTCAAAACTGTATTGATGATTTCGACGCAGCGAATGGGGATTACATAGACAATGCAGAAGAAACCTTAGCAAGCGGAACCTCAAGTCCATCTAAACATGTTACTACACCAATTAAAACGCCTGAACCTTCCGAAAGTTTAGAAGTAAAAATTGATGCGAATGTTCCGAAGGTTGCTAACTTGGATTTTTATTATAGAGCAGTTATGACGGGTCAAAACATACTCGATAAAGATTGGATAAAAGTTGATCCTGTTACTCCTATTGTTAAAGATGATGACACTCAGACATTTAGAAACATTAAAATCCAAGCAAACGATTTACCTAAATTTACTGAGTCACAAGTTAAAGTGGTTATGAAATCGTCGTCTCAGGCATTTGTTCCTCAAGTAGGTAAAATTCAACATAGGACATTCTTAGTATAATGTATAATATAAATTGGGATAACTATCAACCCGTTGAGGGATATGAGTATTTGTACAGAGATAAAACTAGTGGTGCCATAATTAATATGGATTTTGAGGGTTTCAATGAAACAAGAAAACGGCATGCTGATGCTCTTAAAAAAATAGAAGAACAAAATGCTCTTATAAATAAGATTAAAATGTTAGAAGATGATATGCAAGACATAAAAACTCTGTTAAGTCAAATTAGTAGGAAATTATAATGGCAAAATATTTTGCTGGACCTGGTTATAAATGGAGGTTTGCTCGTACACCAATCGACCAAGCATTTATTGCTTCATGCGTTGATGACGGTAGAACCATTAATACAGGCACTGGTAATGAATTCAGTTTACATGCGGAGAACCTAGCAAAGTGGGCATGCGGCGAAACTAATTTTTTCTTATATTTGTTTAACGATAGTTTTCCAAAAGAAATAGTTTCCGATGAAGAAATGGAACGTCAAGCTCGAAAAAATCCTGCGTCTAAAGGTATCAAATACAGAGATGCGGTTCATCTTTTATCCGTTGGTTTAATTTTCTCGAATGATGATGACGTAGATATCGGGTTTAGAGTGATGTCTATGCATAAAATGCATACTGCAAAGAAACTGCAAATATTCGGTTTACCAATAGAAGCATTAAATGAATGGTTCGTAAAACCGCATTCGAGTGGAATACACCCTGATCATACCGGTAATAAACATAACGTACTTACTTATCTTATTATGATGTCAATTCTTACCTTTGGCAAAGTTCATGGGTTTCCGTTCAGAGTAAGAGGCGAGTTAGTAATTAAAGATCTGAACGTAATTGAAGAAGATGTGGCAGATGCTACTGCAAGATCATCCATGATGAATATGTCAAACTCTCTGAAAACCAAGTTTTCCACCGTAGTCGATTGGTTAAATTTTTTGGCAACTTGTACGGTAGATGAATATGCCGCAGCGTCCGAAAAAGCAGGGATGATTGAAATGCACCAGCATTTCAAAAAGATTTATTTTGTTCCCAATTTATATAACATAGAAAAACGTGCTGAGAACATTGAATATGCAGTAATAAGATATCCTGATCCTGAGTTAGTTGAAGTTTTACATGCCAACAAAGATTATAAATTTGGATCACATTTTGATATAGATTGGACTGCTTTAAGAATAGATCCCGATACAGGTAAAAAAATATATGGCATTGACCCTACTCGCAATATCAAATATGTGTTATCATTTCACAGTAGCAACACAGAATGGATCAACAACAACTTTGTTTAAATTGTATAAATAGAAGGATACATTATTCTGAAATTTATACATGTCATCACGCCCATTAAAAAGTTTAGGTAACGGAGCACTTCAAGAGTTAACTCTCTCTGATGAAGATTATCTTGCTTATCGTGCTGGCATACATTTAAGTACTTCTGCTACGTCAGACGTGGCAGTCTTGTCAACTGATAACACTGAAACTTCTATCGGAAGTTTTTCTAATACCGAATTTTCTAGTTCAGGAACCATTTCTTCTACTACCCACACTTTGGGCACAGTTCTATTTGATGTCACAAGAAGTGGCGTTGCTCAACCTATTGATGTTTCTTTTAATTCTTTGACAGGATCGAACACTCCTACAAACGCATACGTAGGGGACACAATAACATTCACCACAACCATGGACACTGACATTTATTCCGGAGGTCAGGTCGAAAACCTCGGTAATTTATTAAGGTTTGAAATTAACGGTATACAGCAAGGCGGAGTTTCTTATCCTGAAAGTATATCACCAACTGAACAGACAGAAACAGGACGATTCGTTGCTTGGAGAGAACCCACTGTCATATCAGGTCAACAGACATTCACCGTCACTTGGTTTTTGATTTTACAGCAAGCAGGGGATATAGTAATTTCTTCGCGTGTTAATGCAATTGATGAGGAATCTACTCCTGATGATGCATTTGACGAATTCTTTTTTAATACGCTTACCGTTCTTGATCCTAGTGAGTCTAGTAACCCAGAAGTCACTACTACTAATACCACAATATACCAAAATTTATCCGGAACTCCTACTACAAGAGCAGGTGCTAACTGGCGCGGTTTAGTTCAATGGGATAAAACTCTTACCCCTCCCGGCATCAAAGAAATGGACGATGCTGAACTTGATATTTTAGTTAAACGGTTAGTTAAAACCGTTATGAACAATGAGTACCCAGGAGTTTTTCGTTTAGCATCTAGTGCACCAAGCGGAGATTGGACTGCTTTTATTTCGGACATTATCTCGGATACTCGTTCTGACGGAACAACACTAAATTACTCGATCTATGTTCGTACTAGTGGTACAGAACCACTTGCCGCAAAAGCAATGACCATCGAAAGAACAGGTGGTAATCAAGGTAATTTTTCTGGTCTTAAAGAAGGATCAGAATCAATACTTTCGGAAACTCTTGGACAAAGAGCAAGGCAAGTTATCAAAGATAGCGGTATTGGTACATACGAGTTAAGATCTTCGGTTCAAGGTTCTCCCACGACTTCTGGTGTTTGGGTTCCAAGAGGTTATGCTATTGATACCAGAAATGTAGCACAGTTTACATCTGATTTAGCAGCATATGTTGCTGAATACTCTGCGGATTATCTTGGTGAGTATGAAAACACAATAGATTATACACAAGTTTTTACTGGTAACTTTATCGACGATGTTATTTTTACCGGTAACTTTATCGACGATGTTATTTTTACCGGAAACTTTACATCAGATGCAATATACACCGGAAACTTTATATCAGATGAAACCTATGAAGGCAATTTTATCGATGACGTTATTTTTACCGGTAATTTTATATCAGATGAGATATACACTGGTAACTTTATTGATGACGTTATTTTTACCGGTAATTTTATATCAGATGAGATATATACTGGTAATTTTATATCAGATGAGATATACACTGGTAACTTTATCGACGATGTTATTTTTACCGGTAATTTTATATCAGATGAGATATATACCGGAAACTTTATATCAGATGAAATATACACCGGAAACTTTATCGACGATGTTATTTTTACCGGTAACTTTGTAGGTAACTTTATCGACGATGTTATTTTTACCGGTAACTTTATCGACGATGTTATTTTTACCGGTAATTTTATATCAGATGAAACCTACCAAGGTAACTTTATCGATGACGTTATTTTTACTGGTAACTTTATCGACGATGTTATTTATACTGGAAACTTTATATCAGATGAAACCTACCAAGGTAACTTTATCGATGACGTTATTTTTACTGGTAACTTTATCGACGATGTTATTTTTACTGGAAACTTTGTAGGCAACTTTATCGATGATGTTATTTTTACCGGTAACTTTATTGGCGATGAGATATACACCGGAAACTTTATATCAGATGAAACCTACCAAGGTAACTTTATCGATGATGTTATTTTTACTGGTAACTTTATTGATGACGTTATTTTTACTGGAAACTTTATCGGTGATGAAATATACACCGGAAACTTTATATCAGATGAGATATACACTGGTGACTTTGTAGGTAATTTTAATTACGAAGCAGAATATACTGGAAACTACGTCAGTGAATCGGATACGATTAAAGCAGGTGATTACGGTATTCCTTATATTCAAAATATTGTCATACCATATATTCAAGATATTCAAATTTTCCAAGGGAATATTGCGTATGCGGGAATCTATACAGGAGACACTCCCGGTACTGCTGACTACGATAGCGAGTATGTAGGTATCTATGAAAACAACACCGAAGGAACAACTATTTTCACTGGCAACTATGCTAGTGAAACGGATACGATTAAATCAGGTGATTACGGTATTCCTTATATTCAAACGATTGTTATCAATTATGATCAGAATGTAAACTTTACCGGTAACTATGTTGGCGATTATATCAACAACTTTAATATTGCGATCAACTACGATCGAAATATTACCTTTACCGGTAACTATGTTGGCGATTATATCAACAACTTTAACATAGCAATTAACTATGATCGTAATATAACTTATCAACGTAATATAGATTACATTAACAATGTAACATTTACAGGTAACTATGTTGGCGATTACATCAGAAACTTTAATATTGCGATCAACTACGATCGAAATTTGCCTTACATTCAAAACGTAAATTATATTCAAAACGTAACATTTACAGGTAACTATGTTGGCGATTACATCAGAAACTTTAATATTGCGATCAACTATACCGGTAATTATATAAACAACACTGATACGATTAAAGCAGGTAATTACGGTGTTCCTTATATTCAAAATATTGTTATTAACTATATTCAGAATGTAAACTTTACCGGTAACTATGTTGGCGATTACATCAGAAACTTCAATATTGCTATTAACTATGATCGCAATATAAATTACGTTCAAAACGTAAATTATACTCAAAACGTTGTGTTTACCGGTGATACTCCCGGCACTGCTGATTATGATCGTGCTGCGGCAGAGAACTATGATCGCAATATAATTTATCAACAAAACGTAGATTATATCAAAAACTTTAATATTGCGATCAACTATGATGGTACAACACCTGCTACTATTCCTTATGAAGGTACCTATATTGGCAACTACATCCGAAATGTTTCTTATGAAGGAAATTATGTAGACAAAAACTCTGGGGTCTTTGCAGGAGATTATGCAGGAACCACAGCAACCAGCGAAGGTTACACTGGAATTTATATTCTAAACACAACCATTCCTGCAATTTTTACCGGTGATACTCCCGGCACGATTAATTATCAACGTAACTTAAATTATACGGGAAACGTAGTATTTACAGGTAACTATGTTGGCGATTACATCAGAAACTTCAATATTGCTATTAACTATGATCGCAATATAATTTATCAACGTAATATAACTTATCAACAAAACGTTGTGTTTACCGGTGATACTCCCGGCACTGCTGATTATGATCGTGCTGCGGCAGAAACTTATCAAAGGAATCTTGTTTACACTGGTAATACATCAATTGATTATATCGATAATATTAAAGGTTTTTTTCCTTTTATTACTGACACCCCAACTTCTGAAAATTACACTGGTGATACTCCCGGCACTGCTGATTATGATCGTGCTGCGGCAGAGAACTATGAACGTAATATAAATTATCAACGTAATATAGATTACATTAACAACGTGGTGTTTACCGGTGATACTCCCGGCACTGCTGATTATGATCGTGCTGCGGCAGAGAACTATGAACGTAATATAAATTATCAGAATAATGTAGATTATACTCAAAACGTTGTGTTTACCGGTGATACTCCCGGCACTGCTGATTACGATCGTGCTGCGGCAGAGAACTATGTACAAAACGTTGTGTTTACCGGTGATACTCCCGGCACTGCTGATTACGATCGTGCTGCGGCAGAAACTTATCAAAGAAATATAGTGTATACCGGTGATACTGCCGGTATTGATTATATCGACAACATTAAAGGTGCCTTCCCCTTTATTACAGATACTGCCTATGACGGGCAATACGAAAATAACATTATTACTACAATTAATTATACTGGTAACTATATTGGCGATTACATCAACAACTTTAATATTGCTATTGGTTACACTGGTAACTATGTTCAAAATATAGATTATCAACGTAATGCAGATTTTATTTTTAACGATACAATAGATTATATCGACAACATTAAAGGTGCCTTCCCCTTTATTACAGATACTGATTATGAAAGTATAAACACTGCTATTTACCAGAGCACTATAACAGCAACAATAGACTTTGCTGGCGAATACGAGACAACCTTAAACTTTGCTGATGAGGTTGAAGTCACGACTGATTTTGCTGGTGAGTTCGAACGTAACACCAATTTTGCTGGTGAGTTCGAACGTAACACTATTTTTGCTGGTGAATACGAGACAACCTTAAACTTTGCTGATGAGGTTGAAGTCACGACTGATTTTGCTGGTGAGTTCGAGCGTAATACGGATGCTCCGGTTGATTTTGCTGGTGAGTTCGAACGTAATACGAATTTTGCTGGTGAATTCGAACGCAATACTATTTTTGCTGGTGAATACGAGACAACCTTAAACTTTGCTGGTGAGTTTGAACGTAATACCAATTTTGCTGGTGAATTCGAACGCAATACTATTTTTGCTGGCGAATACGAGACAACCTTAGACTTTGCTGGTGAGTTCGAACGTAACACCAATTTTGCTGGTGAGTTCGAACGTAATACGGATGCTCCGGTTGATTTTGCTGGTGAGTTTGAACGTAATACGGATTTTGCTGGAGAATACGAGACAACCTTAGACTTTGCTGGTGAATATCAAACAACTACAAACTTTGCTGGTGAGTTTGAACGTAATACGGATTTTGCTGGCGAATACGAGACAACCTTAGACTTTGCTGGCGAATACGAAACAACCGTAGACTTTGCTGGTGAGTTTGAACGTAATACGGATTTTGCTGGCGAATACGAAACAACCGTAGACTTTGCTGGTGAGTTCGAACGTAACACTATTTTTGCTGGTGAATACGAGACAACCTTAGACTTTGCTGATGAGATTGAGGTTACGACTGATTTTGCTGGTGAGTTCGAGCGTAATACGGATTTTGCTGGTGAGTTCGAGCGTAATACTGATTTTACCGGAAACTTTATAGGTAACGTCATTTATACCGGAAACTATGCTAGTGTAGGATCAACCGATGTCTTTGTTGGTGGTTCGGCAGATGTTACGGTTTCAGGAACTGAGGTTGCAACTATCGAAACGTACACTTTGTATTGTAAGGTTGACGATGATCAAGACTTGACCTTAGAATTCCAAAATGGTGCTGGCGATCCGTTGACAGTACCATATACAATTGATGAAGGTGACACTTTAGGTATCTATGTTAATAATCAAAGCGGGTCAAACCAACAAGTTTATTTACAAGTTAATACAGTTTCAGGTGAACTCGGAACTGCAAATGATGATGATTTGTTTGGAACAACTGGAGAAACATCTAGGCAGTCATTACTATCAACAAATGGCATATCGCAATTTATACTTGATAAAGACGTTGTTGAAGACGCAACTAGTGAAAACATAGAATATTTCTGGGTTGAACTTTGGGATTCGGCAACAGGTGGGCGCAGAATCGCTACTTCACAAGCAGTTTATATAAATGATACGAGTGTTGCTGTGGCAGACGAACCTGATGCACAGTTAACTGCCTTTACGGTGACTAAATCACAATTAAGTCAAGCAGCATTTAGCACTAGTGATCAATTACAGGCAGGTGTTACTTTCTTATCAAACGGTAATCTAGTGTTCTCTGGGGAAGGAGACATTTATAGAACCACCAGTGAATCCGTTCTGATAGACAAATGGTTATTGGATGTTGATCAAGCAACAGGAATAGGTTCTAATTACGAGATACAAGTAACTCAACAAACAGGTACTATAACAGGAACAACATCTGGTTATGTATCTCTTGGAACTTCAAGAGAAGTAACGGGTCAAACTCTTAATGCTAATACTAACCAATCGACTTCTGATCAAGCACGTATCCAAATACGTAAAGTTGGTTCTGGAACCGACGATGTTGATGTCATTTTAACTTTCGAAGCAGATACCAACAGATAAGATTGACATATATAATACATTGATTTATTTTTACAGGATGGTTCATGAAAAACGCTTATTTTTTAGATAATCCTTTTTGGAGAAATCAAGAAAAGACAGAAGCAATGTCTATTCTTGTTATTGAAGAAGAAGGGCAAAAACCTCAATCAAAACAAATGGCTCTTAAAGAGTTTAAAGAAGACGGCACTCCTGATCCCATGTGGGAAAAATTAATGAAAGAACAGGGACCAGAAGTCTTAGATCGAAACACAGAAGAAAGACGTATTCGTAAGATCCGAGAACAAAACGAAGATAGTCTTAAAAAAATTCAAAAAGAAAAATCAGCAAAATTAGAACATTTGTTTGCGTTAAAACTAACTTGTTTTGAAATACAAGAGGTCAGAGACTGTCCAGATAAATATCTCAAAAATAAATTAAGATCGTCACGCAACGAAATTGAGATGCAAGGGTGGGTATCCGTAATTCTATTGAAATCGTTAGAAGGTTCGGATAATGAAAAGTAAAGGATATGTTGTAGTTGCATCATCAAACTTTTTTTATTATATTAGTGCTCTTAACTTAATACATTCTATTAAACAATTTGATTTAAACGCACAAGTATGTTTAGTCACCGAAAAACGATTTGTAGATAAAGGTGCTGACATTGCTGATGAAATAGTTTTTTGTGATAATCATCTTAGGTCTAAGATCTATGGTATGTCTCAGACTCCGTATGATCAAACTTTTTATATTGATGCTGATTGCGAAATTTTTCATAAAGATCTGCCAACTATATTTCAAAAATTTAACGGGAATGATATGCTGTTTACAGCATTGCCCGAAGAACGATCATACATATATGCAGAATTAGGTTGGGGAACAAAGGGAGAAAAGTTTACATGGTGTGGTGGTGTTTGTTTGTACGATAAAACCAACCCATTGGTTAAAGAATTTTTGGATAACTGGTATGACCTAACAGTTAAACAATATGCCAAAACTTGGTGGCCACAAAATAGTGAAGGGAAACCTGATTATGAAAACTATCCGAAATCTTTGATGCGGTGGGACCAATTTTCTCTTTGGTGGTTACTCAATAAAGAACCTAAGTATCAACCTTTGAAAATAGGAAGATTGGACGGGGACGATGATGCTAGATGGAACCATTTTACTGGTTATCAATGGGACCATTGTAACGGCAAACCTCCTGTTGTAGTGCATTTTTCTAACACAGAAATTAAAAAATCTATGCGTAACGCACATCGTTAATATCAACAAAATGAAAACCATACCGATAAATAACCCAGATTTTCTGAGTGAAATACAAAAGTTTGAAAAATTTTTAGATCATGATAAGTATTTAAAATGGATAATGTGTAGAGGTGCTCAGTTTAAAAAAGAAGATCAAAAGTACTATACTGGAAAAGAATACCTTAAAGAAATTTTAAAACAGGGAACAGAACATTCTGGATTTCCAGACTATCTTAAAAGTTATAGTCTTCAACATCAAACTTTTAAGATAGGAGAAGAAGAAAACAATACCGAAAAAGTAACGTCTATTATTGACGAAGTTTACGGGATGATTTCTGAATTAGAACTTAAATATGGTCTTAAAAACAATGCGCTTTTTGCCTTGTATCCTCCCGGTGGATTCATATCGTGGCATAATAATGCTAACGCATGTGCATACAACCTAATACTAACTTGGAGTGAAAACGGAGATGGTGATTTCACTTATTTAGATAAGAGTAATAATAAACTAATACGTGTTCGAGATATACCCGGATGGCAATGTAAAATAGGTTACTTTGGTGCTTATAACGAAGATAAGTCGAAGTTATTGTATCATTGTGCAAAATCTGATTGTTGGAGAATGACAATATCTTTTGTATTCGATAGATCAGACACTTCAAAAATGCTTCAAGACATGATTATTGATGATATAACCTCTTACTAAATAATTTATTTCTTATAAATAAAACCATAAGTATTTTCACGGATAGTACTAATGGCGCATTACGAAGACATCTCCATAGATCAAGGCACTGATGTTTCAATCGAATTACATCTAATCAACAAAGATAAGAGCATTAAAGACCTTACTGATTTTACGGTAAATGCTTCGATGAAACCACGGTACAGTGCAGACTCTACTGAAAAAATTAATTTCACAGGGATTATTGCCGACCCTCCCACGGACGGGATTGTAAACCTGTCTCTTACAAATTTACAAACTGATGCTCTTAATGCTAAAAAACGGTATGTTTATGATGTAGAAATGGCATACGTCAGCGAGTCTGATGGGATAGGTAACCTAACTTATATTATTGAAAGAATACTTGAAGGTTATGTTCAAGTCACGCCTTCAGTTACTAAGTAAGGAACCTATATGGCATATAAAATAACCAATGATAAAACAATCCTTATAGACAAAATTGTTGTTGGAACTCCTATTCGAACTGTACAGTCTGCGGGTATTCCCGGTGTGAATGCTACGGGAGCAGTCCAAGGCGATGTATTAATTTACAATCAAACAACAGGATTATGGGAAGCGAATAATCCTGCCGTTATTGGTGAAGTAGATGGTGGGGAATACTAATGTCTCACGATTCTTCTTATGCACAAATATTAATAAGACGATCTAGTACTCGCGGATTACCGGTTGAAGACTTAACCGGTAAGTCATTAATTCGAAGAGGAGAAATCGCATACTCTACTTTGGCAGACCCCAACGATGACGGGTTTGGTAACGGTGGCGATCGTCTTTATATTGGTGTTGGACCAGATCTTTACGAAGCAAGAACTAACGACTTCGGTGACTCTGTATCACATTTTTACTCGACTGATATTAATACTATTGGAGGTAAGTACTTTACCGACATGATGAATCACCAGCGCGGTGAGGTTAATGCCGCGTCTGCTCTACTAGTTGATGATGACAAAAAACTCAACGAATTACTTGTCGATTTTTTATATTTCAACAAAGATTCTGTATCAACAGAAGCAACTAATGATCTTACTTTGCGCGGCGGGACTGGTAATGTAATTATCAATAGCAACCTACAAGTCACTCAAAACGTTCAAATCGATGGTACGCTTACAGTTGATGGTATTGCAACTCTCAAAGCAGGATCTAGTGGTACTATTACAGTTGGTGATGAGAACACAGACAATGTTGTGTTTGGAGCAGATGTTAATTCTAGTCTGATTCCCAATCTTACAGACACCTATGATCTTGGCACCGACACTCAACGGTGGAGAACTGTTTACGCAGAACAAGCAATACTAGATTCTGCAACGTTCGACAATTTGCAGATCAATCAAGATTTGAACGTAGATGGTCTTACAACATTAGACTCTACCACAATTGATGGTGACTTGCAAGTAACCGATCTTATCAACGATCAGGTTGTAATTGTTGGTCTCAACGGCATATTAGAAGGTGATGCTAATTTCACTTTTGATGCGACTACTCTTCAAGTTGGAGTAGACTTTAATGTAGATGGTCTCACGACATTAGATTCTACTACAATTGACGGTGACTTGACGGTTAATAGAAATTTATTTGTACTGGGCGAAACTACTAACATTTCTACCACAGAACTTTTGGTCGAAGATCAACAAATTGTTATTGCGAATGGTGCTTCAACTTCTATAATAGCAGATGGTGCTGGGATTGCTATAGGTGATTCGTCTTCTCCCATTGGTTATATAAGATATAAAAATAACTCCGGAGATCCTAGATGGGAATTCGACCCTAAATTGTTTGCGGATGAACTTGAGTTTAACGTAATTGATTGTGGCACATACGCATAAATAACTGGAACGATTAGAGAATAGATATGGCATCACGTAAAAAAATATTATTTCCTCGTAGTGAAGTTCCGGGTCGTGCCCCTACGCTGAACGAGATCGACTTCGGTGAAATTGCTGTCAATACCCATGACGGTAAAGCTTATTTGAAGATGAACAACAATGGTGAAGTTAGCATTAAAACCATTGGTTCAGAAGAAGTCGAAAATGTATATTACGTTTCACAATCTGGTGCGTTGGGTAACGATGGAAAATCTCTTGGTAATGCTTTTTTAACTCTTGACTCTGCGGTAGCAACCGTATTCACCAAAGAAAATTTTAAGTTCGATGAAACAATCTGTGAACGCGACCTTCATCTTATTATGGATGCCGTGCGTTATGACATGGCACTGGGCACAAACTACGGTTCAATCACTGCTGGACAATCATACAAACGCGGTAACGCAATCAAGGTTACAGCAGAGCAACTATATCAAACTAGACGATCAATCAACGAAGAACGTCTTGGTATGGTGTCCGTGCCCGAAGTTAAAAATGATGCGGTTTCAAAAGGTAGAGTTTCAGAAGCATTTGATGAGATCATTGAAATTCTTGTTGGTGGTGAGGCAAATGCATTAGAATATCCCGATCCTCCCATCGAAGCACAAACAGATGCAAATGCTGCAGCAACTGCAATCATTAATAACAAGGACGCGATTCAAGACGCGGTTTTAGATTACTTAAACGATCCTGCTAACGATTTTAATGTCAA
>JGI20155J14468_10000265_pt1 | contig 43695 bp, 43 predicted proteins | sample COG_05_FD_14468 | JGI IMG/M metagenome (IMG submission 14468) | reverse complement strand
TTTTAAGTCCTTTGTGTCTACCAATTTCACCACGAGGGCATTAATGAATTTCATGAGTATTTATGCTAATATTTATAATTGAACAAGAGTAATAAGTAAAATCTTTATGAAATTGATTTTTTAATAACATTTTCCAACAGTCTAGAAATATTGTTTTGGAAATTATTCCAAGGCAAACTGCCACAAAAAGTAATTGATCCTGTTGAAAAAACTGAACCACCGCCTGGAACTTTGAAATAAACCATGTCTGATTGTAAAATTTCCTCTTCTGGAAGATGTTTAATATTAGATAAATGAGTTAATTGAGACTCTGGTACAAGTATGAAATTTTCTTTAGGATCTTTTGAAGCTTTAGATTGAGCCAACAAAATTATATCTCTAATTGATGTAAGATGTGAGTCTATATGATCTAATTCAAATCCAGCAGCACCGTTTCCACTAAAACCAAAATCACCAATTTTATTATCTTTTATACCTTCAAAAATCCAATCAAACTTAGTGTCAAAACATTTACGTTCATACGGGTGTCCATAAAAATTTCCTTGCGCTGTAAAACCAATACCAACAAGTTCTTGTGGTGCCCTACCATTTCTTCTCCATAAACCTCCATAAGTTCCGTCAAAAGCATTATAAGCTTCACCAGGCTCAGATGCCCATGCACGTATTCCACCTTCGGGTCTTCTAATTTCTAATAAACTTTTATTTTCTCTATGGATAGCAATTCGCCAATAAAAACCATTACCTCCTAAATAATTAAGAGATCCACCATTATCTCTAAAATCAGTTAATGCATCTAAAGTTTCTTTTGTATGATATTCTGGATGCGTTCCTGTGATAAGAGATTTATATTTCTTAATAGCTTTATAGCCATCTTCATGAAGTTGTTCATCTGTAATTATTTCAAAATCGAATCCTTTATTATGTAGCCAGCTAATTAAATGACTATCTGCTTGAAAATGTCTTAATCCTGAACAAGGTGAATTAGATCCACCAAAAGTTAAATATCCAGGTCTTAAATTAAATAAAGGTCTTCTATGGGAAGCATGGCAAATACCCGAACCATCTGAATGATAGTTATATGCCGAAAGTCCGTATTGTTTAAAATTTGCTGGATTATATGGATAAGCGTTCCATTCTTTAACTCTATCTTCCCAATTATCTTCATAATCTACTCGAGCATGATTTCCGTAAATAGAATAAGTGAAGGTAGATATTAAAACACAAATTTTAGTTTTTATTTTTTTGATTTTAGGGGCTACAAAAAAAGGCATAGAGTCCTCATGGCCTTCTCCTTCAATACGCATTAAGTAAATACCAGAAGGCATATTTTCAGGAATTTTGAATTTAAAGTCTGTATCCCACTCAAAATCATAAATATCATCATCATGAAAAAGAACTGCAGCATAATGTTCAGGTTTTTGCTGCCAATTCATTTCTGAACCATCCCACTTAGATCCAGTTACTGCTCGTGTTGGAAAATTTTTTAATAATAATTCAGGTCCAATAATTGATTTTGCAAGTAAAGATTTTATATTTTTAGACAAATCACAATCAAAAACAATTTTTCCATCAGCTAAAATTTTAGGAGACTCTATTTTACCATTATAATGATTTAATCTTTGTTTTTTTAAAACTAATGCTGCTAAAGATAATGGGCCTTTGAAAATATTTTTTACTTTTAATTTGGCTTGACTCTCTGACTTTTTTTTTAATTTATCCTTAATTAATTTTTGTGAAATAGTTATTTTTCCTTTTAATGAAATTTTAACTTCAATACTGTACCAAGATCTTAATACTAATGCATTTTTAATTGAAATTAATTTTTCATCAATTGCAAAATTAATTTTTCCATTTTGGTCTATAAAAAGTTCTAAATTATCATAAGCTAAAATAGTTTGTTTTTTATTTTTAAGAAGTGTTGGATATATTGTTACTTTAATAGATAGTTCTTTTTTAATTTTAATTTTAAGATTTTTTTTGCTTAATGCGTAAGATCCAGCATAAAAACTCTGTTCTCTAGATTTAAATGAAGTTGTTTTAAAGTATTTTGATGCATCTTCTTCAATAATACCTGGGCCTTTTGGGTTTGGATCGGCACTAATAGATTTTTTTAAATATGCTTTAAAAGGTGTTTTTAAAGTTGAAGATACTTTAAATGAAACTGTTTCCCCTTGACGAAGCGAAATTTTATCAGAGTATCCTACTAAAGGAATACTCCTCATTTACTAACTCCATAAACTAAATCTGGTAAATAAGTTACCCAATCAGAAAAATAAACTAAAATTAAAACCATTAACACGTATGGTATTAATAGAGGCAATACTCCTATAGATATTTTTTCTATAGAATCTCCAGTAATACGTGCTGCAACAAATAAATTTATTCCTATTGGTGGTGTTAAGAATCCAATTTCACATGTTAACACTGTAAAGATACCAAATACAACAGGGTCGATTCCAAGTTTTACTGCTAAAGGTAAAAATACTGCTGTAAAAATAACTATCTGAGCAACACTCTCTAACCACATACCAATAAAAATATAAAATATACCTATTAACAACATAACTATTTCTGGATGGTTGGCTAATACTTGAAATAAATTTAAAATAGTTTCTGGAATATCATAAATTGTTACAAGTTGACCAAAAGCTTTGGTTGAACCCAAAATAAACATAACAGTTCCGATAACAACAGCTGTAAACTTAAATGAGTTTATTATTTTTTTTAAAGTAAGACCTTTGTAAATAAAAAGTCCTACAAACAAACCGTATGCTACGGCTACTGCCGCAGCTTCCGATGGGGTAAATATTCCAGCATATATCCCTCCTAAAATTATTATTGGAGCAAAGACTGCCCATTTTCCATCCCATAATGCACAAAGTAAAGGTCTAAATTGAAATCTAGCATCAGCTCCTCCATAATTATTTTTTAAAGAAATTATAAATACAACTACCATGAGCATTAAACCAAGAACTACACCTGGTAGTATTCCAGCCAAAAAAAGTCTTGGAATTGAAACATCACTTACAAGCGCAAAAATAATTATTAAGTTTGATGGTGGTATCATACTACCCAAGGCTCCTGCGGCGGCAGCAATTCCTCCGGCAAAACCCGAGTCATAACCTTCTTTTTTCATCGCTGGTATAGTTATTGAACCTATTGCAGCAGTAGTTGCTGGACCCGATCCAGATAAAGCAGCAAAGAACATACAAGCTACAACAGTCACTAAACCCATTCCTCCTTTATAAGCTCCTACTAATTTTTTAGAAATAGTGACTAATTTTTCAGACATACCTCCGTGTTCCATGAGTTGACCTGCTAAAATAAATAAAGGTATTGTTACTAAAGGAAAAGGCTCAAACGCAGTCCAAGCACTTAAAGCCATAAGTGATAATGGAATATCAGCAATAATTAAACCTGATACTGTTGCTATACCAGCTGCAAAAGGAATTGGCACACCAATAATCATTGTAAAAACAAAGACAAGTGCCATCACTATTGGACCATTTAAAAACTCCATTATAACGGTAAACCTTTCCAGCCAGTTTTTCTCCAGATCCAATAAACTTCTAAAACTCTAAATAACATCAAAATAAAGATCATCGGTATGAACATTTGGAGCCACTTTAATTCTATGTTTAGTCCAGGCAGTACATAGCTTACATTAAATAAAAGTTTTGTATAAACATATGTCTGTACAATCATTAAACCTAAAAAAGCTAACCATAAAATATCTGCTAAAATAATTGAAAAAACTTTTAATGTTTTTGGAAATGATAATACTATAAATGTAATTCTTACATGTTCTCGCCTTTTTATTCCTAAAGATGCGCCTAAATATGTTGCAAAAATTAAACCATATACTGCTGTTTCTTCTGCCCAAACAGCTGCGGAAGAAAACCCAAATCTTAAAATTACTTGAGTAATAACTGAAATAAATACAACGCTTAAGAAAAAAGTACAAAGTACTTCTTCAAAGTATTTATTAAGTTTACTCAACATTAATTAATTTCAATAAAAGATTAAAAAAGGGCGCACATATTTAAATTATGCGCCCTTAAAATTGTTTAAATTAATACTTAATTACCTGCTGCTCTGATTGCTTGAACAAATTCAGTAAACTCTGCACCTTTTGAAGTTGCATACTTGTCCTGAACTCGTTGTCCAGCAGCAATAAAGTCAGTTCTATCAAACTCAGTAGTTTTCATTCCACCTTGTCCCTCAGTAGTAAGAAACTTTCTGATTTCGCCTACTTTTTTTGACATCACTGATTTTTGATAATCATTAGCTTCTTTTCCAGCTCTTAAAACAGCTTTTTTTTGATCAGCATCTAATTTTTTCATTAAATGTGGACTAGCCATTAAAGGTGAAAAATAAGTAAAATGTTCCAATACTGTAAAGTATGGCATTATTTCATAAAATTTAGCCGATTTTATAAAAGATGTTCCATTATCAGCTCCTTGAACAGTTCCTGTCTGTAAAGCTGTTGGAGTATCTGCCCACGGTAAAGCTATTGGAGCTGCACCAAATTCTTTGAAAGTGTCTATCATCACTTGATTTTTTGGAACCCTAACTTTTAATCCTTTCATATCTGCCATAGATTTAATTGGTTTTCTTGAATTATAAAAATCTCTATCTCCAACAAAACCAAAAGCTAGAATTGTAACACCTGTCGCATCTAACAATTTCTTTTTATAACTATCTCCTACTGGTCCCTCTAAAACTTTATAGGCATGTTCTTTGTTTTTAAAAATATAAGGTAAAACGAAAGCATCTGTTAAACCAAAGTGAGGAGACAAATTATTACCTGTGATAATAGCCATGTCTACGGTACCTAATTGCATAGCTTTAAAAGCCTCATCTTCCTTTACTAACTGAGCACAACATCTAACTTTAACCTTTACTGTGCCATTGGAATATTTTTCCGCAAGTTCCGCAAATTTTTTTGCTAATGGATCATATGCACTTCCTTCAGTATTTCCATGACCTAGATTAATAGTTACATTTCCTGCATTAACACTTTGAACACTTAAACATAAAGTGAAAATTAAAGTCAAAAATGTCAGGCTTAATTTCTTTAAGTTAATCATTAGATTTTCCTTTCTCTTAATTAATATGTGATTATGCATATTGTGATCACAATATGATAACCAAGTCAATTTATATATACTGCTAATTAATCTATATTTTTTAAGAAAATAATTTACTTCAATTTTAAATTGTATTTTTAAGGGATTTAAACATTTTTTATCTTTCAGATAATCCTTTTTTGAGATATTTTTCATCCAGATTGCAATCTTTGTATCCACGTTTGACTACACTCAAGTATCGATCTGTTGGAAACTTAAAAGAAGATTTTTTTACCATCGTATAAGTCATTACTTTTTTTTTATAGTAATAAAAATAATATTTTTTATATAACTTTGGATAGTCTTCATATACATCAAGTTTTTTTTCATCACTTTTTGATATCTCAAATAAACCTCCTGGAACAATAGAATTTTTTTTTGGCTCAATATCAGCTGCACGATATTTGCTTCTAAAAGTTAATCTAAAATCTTTGAGATTAATTTTTTTGATAAAGGCACTATCCTTACATCTACGTTTCATTTGAAAATGATTAAGATTACTACCGTAAGCAAAATAAAGCATTTATCTATCTACAACTTCAATTTTCTTTTGATTAACGAATTCTAAAATCTGTGAGTTACAATCGTCAACTTTTGATTGATCTTCAGATCTAATTACTATTGATACTCCTAATTTACCCGCATGAAAAAAAGGGTAACTTCCTATTTCAACATCACTGTTATCATTTTGAACTTTTGTTAATGAGCTGGCTATTTCACTCTCAACTGTTCTAAGGCTTATAGTAAGACTTTTAATTGGCTTTCCACCTATAATTTCATTTTTTAAACCTCCAAGCATAGATTTTAAAATTGAAGGTACGCCAGGCAAACAAAAAACATTTTCAACATTAAAACCTGGTGCTCCACTAGTGGGATTTAAAATTAGATTTGCATTACTCGGCATCCAAGTCATTTTTTGTCTACCTTCATTAAATTCACCAGGCTTATAATAAGTTTCTAAAATTTTAAATGCTTCTTTATGTATTTCATAATCTAAACCAAATGCTTTTGAGACAGACTCAGCTGTAATATCGTCATGAGTGGGTCCTATTCCACCTGTAGTAAAAACATAGTTATAATTTGATTTCAAAATTTTAAGTGTTTCAATTATTGTATTTTCAATATCTGGAATTACTCTAACTTCATCTACTTTAACTCCTAACGAGTTCAACCAGATGGCCAAAGTTGAAGTATTAGTATCTTGGGTTCTGCCAGATAAAATTTCATTACCTATAATTAATATTGCGGCATTAACTTTTGTATTTTTTTTCATTTAAAATGTATAGTTTAGTAATGGAATTTACCAAGTCTTTAATAAAAGGCAAACTAATCAAACGATATAAGCGTTTCTTTACTGATGTTAAAGTAAATAAAAAAATAGTCACAGCGCACTGCCCAAATACTGGTTCTATGAAAGGATTGTTAGATGAAGGTAACGATGTTTACATTCAGCCCAATGATAACCCAAAAAGAAAACTTAAATATAGTTTAGAAATAATAAAAAGTAGAAAAAATTTAGTTGGTGTTAACACACATATGGCTAATAAAATTGTTCACCATGGATTAGAAAATAATTTAATTAAAGAACTTCAAAATAATGATTTGATAAAACCTGAAGTATTTTTTAACAAAGAAACAAGGTTTGATTTTCTTGTAAAAAAAAATAACCAAAAAACCATTATTGAGGTTAAAAATGTTACTCTTTTTAGAGATAAAAATACGGCAGAATTTCCAGATGCAATAACTTCAAGAGGCTCAAAACATTTGCTAACACTCATTGATGCAATAAATAAGGGTTATAAAACATATTTGTTATTTTTAGTTCAAATTCAAAATATGGAATATTTCAAAGTAGCAAAAGATATAGATCCAATATACTACAAAAATTATATACTTGCCAAAAAGGCTGGAGTAAATTTTTTGGCATATAGGACCAATATAAGTATGAAGAAAATAACTATAGAAAAAAAAATTAAAATAATTTAAGTGATATAATTAATTATTATGGAAATTAAATTCTTACAAAAAAAACCATTTTATATTTTTATTATAGAAAACTTTTTAGATGACTCAGAATATCAAACATTAGAAGAAAATTTTCCAAAAGAAGGCATAGATGATATAGCACCTGATATTGGAAATAAACGTGGTGTTGATACTCGTGATGACTTGTATAAGTCTCTTAATAAAAACAAAAATTTATCAATAGAAATTTTAGAAAAAAAATTTGATGATAAATTTTGTATAGATTTATTGAAAAAATTAAAAAAAGAATTAATTGTTTCTAGGTTAGTTAATTTAAATGATTTAACAAATTTAAAAAATCTTTATTCACTTATTAGAAAACCAAAATTAGTAAATAAAGAAATTAAAAAAAATTTAATCCAAAAAATATTATATTCACATTTTCAACGCCTTTTTCAATTTTCATACATGTACAAAGGATCTTTTATTCATCCACATACTGATCAGAAATCTAAACTTTTATCTCTGATGCTATATTTTCCATCCAAAAATTTAGAAAATTTAAGTATAGGAACAACTTTTTATAATTCAAAAATGAAAAACTTTTACAATAATAAAAATGAATTTTTTGATGAAAAGAATAGTTCAACTTTTAATGAAAATTTTGAAGAAACAATGACTTTTCCATTTAAAAAAAAGAATCTATATTGTTTCATAAAGTCTGATGTATCTTGGCATTCAGTAAAAAAATTAGATATTCCAGAAGACGAAGTAAGAAGATCAATTAATATAAATCTAAAAATTTAATTGATTGAGGCATGAGTGCACTCATGTGCAAATTCGGATAAAAAATTAATATTTTAAAATCTTTAGGATTTCTTGGTTTAAATGAAGACTTAAGCATACGAGACTATTCTAATATAATCGAACTTTTTCAATTGTTATAAATTGCCACTGTAGAGATTATTTCTATTTAATTAATGTTTTTTTATTTTTTTTATCACTTCTGATAAATTTTCTTTAGTATCAACAGAAATGGACTTATCAGACATTTTGATCATTTTTACTTCATATCCTAATTCTAGAAATCTTAACAATTCACAGTCTTCTAATTTTTCTAGTGGTGTTTTGTTGCGTACTGATTTAAATGCGACTAATGATTTAAAAGGAAGAGAGTATATACATACTTGTCTCCAAGATTTTATAAATTTTTTATCTTTCGTTGTTGGGATAGGAGCTCTTGATTGATATAGTAGCCTCCCATCCATTCTAAATACAACTTTAGGAATGTTTCCTGAATTAAAAAGTTTTCTATCTTTAATTTCTGTGTAACCATTAATTATAGTTTTTGGATTTTTTTTTGCAGCAATCAATAATTTTTTAATATCAGTAGGATTACATATAGGTTCATCACCTTGTATATTTAAATAAAAATCAGCTTTAAATTTTTTTGAAACTTCAGCTATTCTATCGGTGCCTGTTAGACATTTTTTTGATGTCATAACTACTTTAATTTTTTCTTTTTCACAGACTTTTTGAATTCGTTTGTCATCAGTGGCAATCAAAATTTTAGATTTTGGAACAACTTTTTTACATTGATTGTAAGTTCTAATTATCATTGGAATACCACAGATATCAATCAATGGTTTTCCAGGAAATCTCTTAGAGTTATATCTTGCTGGGATAACTAGATAATACTTCATTATAAACTTTTTATTTAAATAACTTATTACAGAGCATAAACAGATATAGATTTCACCTTATATTTTGTAGGTGTAATACTTGTTAATTCTGCCTTACTTTTTAAAGATTGATATAAAGAAAATAATTCATCCATTTCTCTTCTTTTAGGATCCTCAGCTTCATAACCATCAAAGCCAGCTATGTAAATTTTTTTAGCTTTTCCGCTATTTGCAATTCCTAAGGCATATGAAATTGCTAAAGAATTTGGAATTACCGCTGAAGATTTCATGAACTTGAAAGTATTGTTTTTTACTTCAACACCAAAATCTAATTTTCTTACTTTTTTAAATTTATCTTTTATCAAGTTTGATAATCTTTGATAAGGCAGGATTAATTTTTGTGGTAAATATTTAAAAGATTTATGATCAGTTAATAATCTTAGTGTATTACAGACTGCTCTTGTATTGATTAATTTAGAATTAATTGAGTTTTGCGTATTTAAAGCAACAACAAATGGTTTATATTTTTTAATAAAACTCTCTAATGCTATCTTATGAGTTTTGACACCATCGCCTGACCCAAGAATTAAAACATCTTTATTTTTAATATTTTTTATTGGCTGATATTTTCCTTTACCTTTTCCTACAAAATATTGTTTATATGTATTAATAAGTTCATTACTAAATTTTTTTCCACCTTCTGTTTTTAAATTATCTATTACTGCTAGAATCTCATCCGAGCTAAATGTTTTAACACCTAACATTCCTTGTATAAAACTAGGATGAATTCCATATAGACCTGAGAGATAATAATAAACATTAGATCCCCAGCCATACTTATTCTTCATGGGAAGAAAATCATTTTCCACTAATTTAATTAATTCATTATAATTTACTTTTCTATTGAATTTTTTTTCTAATTCTAAAACCAAATTTTCTGTTTTTACATTTCCTGGTCCTCTGCCCATTCCTAATACTGTAGAATCTATCCAATTCGCACCATTGTTTAATGCCATCATTGCATTTTCCATTGCCATATCCATGTTGTCATGAGCATGAATTCCTAAGTCTCCATTCCAACTTTGCTTAAAATTTTTAACTATTTGTAAAGTTTGATTTCTATTTAAACTCCCTGTGCTGTCAGCAAAATATACTGCATCCATATTATGTTTTTTAGCAAGGATACAAAATTTTTGAATTTCATTTTTAGTTCTGTCTGAAATTTGCATTAAATTAATAGCTACTTTGTATCCTAATGATTTAATTTTAGAAGCTACTGGCATAACTTTAAAAATCTCTGAAAAATGGCAGGCTATTCTAACTAATTTTACTTTACTAAACTTAGATTTTTTAAATAGATTGTTTAGTGAAGAATTTTTTTTTTTTAATAAATCATCTTTGATTAATTCTGCACCATTAATCATAACAGCAATTTTTAAATTTTTAGGTATTCTTAAATTATTTAAAAATTCATCTGTTGAATATGCACATGCACCTCTAAATTCTTTTTTTTCACCAGACCTAAAGCCAATTTCAACATAATCAACTTTTATATCCGACATCACCTTTAAATATTTGTTAATCAAGTCAATATTAAAATTCCAATTGTTGTAATATCCACCATCTCTTAATGTGCAATCTAATATTTTTAATTTATTTTTTTTCATTATTAGGGTATAAATATAAAGTATAACTCTATCTTAAATTTTTAAACTATTAATTAACATAATTTGCTTAAAAATTAAAAAATTATTTATGATCAATTATTCTGAAAAATTTGAAAAAATGAGGATTGCTGGTAACCTTGCTTCGCAAACTCTAGACATGCTTGTTAAAAATATCAAAGAAGGTGTATCTACTGATTATATTGATAAACTAGGATATGAATTTATCAGAGACAATGGTGGATACTCAGCTCCACTTTATTATAGAGGATTTACAAAATCTTTATGTACTTCTTTAAATCATGTTGTTTGTCATGGAATTCCTTCTAGTAGGATTTTAACAGATGGTGATGCTGTGAATGTTGATGTTACAGCAATAGTTAATGAACATTACGGGGATACAAGTAGGATGTTTTGTTTAGGCAAAACTCCAGTAAAACTAAATAACCTGATCGATGTTACTTATGAGTCTATGATGAGAGCAATCAAAATTTTAAAACCAGGAATTAAATTAGGTGATATTGGATTTGAAATTCAGTCTTTTGTTGAGAAAAAAGGTTTTTCTGTAGTAAGAGATTTTTGTGGTCATGGAATAAGCACAACATTTCATGAACCACCAAATATTTTACACTATGGATCTAAAAATACTGGAATGGAATTAAAACCCGGTATGACATTTACAATTGAACCAATGATTAATACAGGTAAATTTGGTGTAAAAATGCTTAATGATGGATGGACTGCAGTAACTAAAGATAAATCTTTTTCAGCTCAATTTGAACATACGTTAGGAATTACAGAAAATGGTTATGAAATCTTTACAGAATCTGCTAAAGGTTATTCAAAGCCCCCTTACTTATAATTAATGATAAAAAGATATTCGCGAAAAGAACTTACTGATATTTGGTCAGAAGAAAACAAATACAAAATTTGGTTAGATGTCGAAGTTGCTGCAGCACAAGCAATGGAAAAAATTGGACAAATTCCAAAAGGTGTTTCTTCTGTTGTAAGAAAAAAGGCTAGAATAAATGTAAAAAGAATTCATCAAATTGAAAGTCAAGTTAAACATGATGTTATAGCATTTTTAACCTCTGTAACTGAAAAAGCTGGAATCAAAGCTAGATACCTTCATCAAGGTATGACTTCATCAGATGTTTTAGATACAAGTTTTAATGTTCAGTTAGTTCAGTCTGGAAAAATAATTCTTAAAGATTTAGATCAAATTTTAAAAGTATTAAAAAAGAAGGCTAATAAATTTAAATTTACCCCATGTATGGGCAGAAGCCACGGTATACATGCGGAGCCAATTACATTTGGTTTGAAATTAGCTTCCTTTTATGAAGAATTTAAAAGAAATAGAAAAAGATTAGTTGATGCAATCGATGAGGTATCTACTTGTGCAATTTCAGGAGCAGTTGGAACTTTTGCAAATATTAGCCCAAATGTAGAAAAGCATGTTGCAAAAAAACTTGGGTTAAAAGTTGAACCTATCTCGACTCAAGTTATTCCGAGGGATAGACATGCGTTTTATTTTTCAATTTTAGGAATTATAGCAGGATCTATTGAAAGAGTTTCATTAGAAATTAGGCACCTACAAAGAACTGAAGTTTACGAATTACAAGAGCACTTTTCAAAAAATCAAAAAGGCTCTTCAGCAATGCCTCATAAAAAAAACCCAATTTTAAGTGAAAATTTAACTGGTCTTGCGAGAATGGTTAGAAGTGCTGTTATCCCTGCTCTAGAAAATATAGCTTTATGGCATGAACGAGATATTTCACACTCAAGTGTTGAGAGAAATATTGGTCCCGATGCAAACATCACTACAGATTTTGCCCTAGTTAGATTAACAAATATTTTGGACAATATGATTGTTTATCCCAAGAAAATGTTGGAAAACTTAAAAATCACTAAAGGATTAATTTTTTCACAAGAGGTAATGTTAGAATTAACAAAATCTGGATTAAGTAGAGAACAATCTTATAAACTAGTTCAAAATTATGCTAAAAAATGTTTTGCTGAAAATTTAGATTTGTTTGACGTAATTAGTTCAGATAAGATAATTATGAGCAAAATTACTCCTAAAAAACTAAAATCAATATTTAGTTATGCAAAACACTTTAAAAATGTAAATCTCATCTTTAGAAGAGTTTTTAAATAATGAAAAAAGGAAAAAAACTATACGAAGGTAAAGCTAAAATCATTTATACAACGAATGATAGGAATTTAGTAATTCAATACTTTAAAGATGATGCAACTGCATTTAATAATCAAAAAAAATCTACTATTGAAGGCAAAGGTGTTTTAAATAACAGAATATCAGAACATATTCTCTCAAACCTTTCTCACATTGGGATTAAAAACCATTTAGTAAAAAGACTTAATATGAGAGAGCAAGTAATCAAGTTAGTTGAAATTATTCCAATTGAATTCATAGTAAGAAACGTTGCTACCGGATCAATTACTAAAAGACTTGGAATTGAAGATGGAACAGTTTTAAAGGAACCATTAATTGAGTATTGCTTAAAAGATGACAAATTAGGAGACCCATTAATAGCTGAAGAACATATCTTAGCTTTTGATTGGGCTACTAAGAAAGAAATTGAAAAAGTTAAAAAGATGATTTTAAGAATAAATGACTTTATGATTGGTATGTTTAGAGGTGTTGGAATTAAATTAATTGATTTTAAATTAGAGTTTGGAAGACTAAAAGTTAACGGTAAAAATGAAGTAATTCTAGCTGATGAAATTAGTCCTGATACTTGCAGACTTTGGGATAGTATTACTGATAAAAAACTTGATAAAGACAGATTTAGAAAAAATTTAGGAGATCTTATTCCTGCATACACAGAAGTTGCAAAAAGACTAGGAATACTTCATGAACAATCAAATGTTTCAGCTGTAAATAATATAACTAAACTTTCATCAGTAAAAAAAAAGAATAAATGAAAGTATCAACAATAATCACTTTAAAGAAAGATGTTTTGGATCCACAAGGCAAAGTAATTCAACAAACTTTAAACGGAATGGGATTTAATGATGTGAATGAAGTCAGACAAGGAAAATATTTTGAAATCGATGTTAAAGAAAATGATCCTCGAAAAGCAAAAGAAATTGTTGAAAACATGTGCAAAAAACTTTTAGCAAATCTTGTTATAGAAAATTATAAGATTATTGAAACACAATAATTAATGAAATCATCCGTTATAACCTTTCCTGGTTCAAATTGTGATCGAGACATTCATGTTGCCCTTAATAAGTTTGGATTTAAAAACAAAATGGTGTGGCACGATGATACTGAGTTACCCAAAAGTGATTTAGTAGTTTTGCCTGGTGGGTTTTCTTATGGAGATTATTTAAGATGTGGAAGTATGGCATCGAAATCTAAAATAATGAAATCTGTCATTAATTTCGCTAATTCAGGTGGAATGGTGATGGGTATTTGTAATGGTTTTCAAATTTTAGTTGAAACAGGATTAGTCCCAGGTGTTTTATTAAGAAACAAATATTTAGAATTTATTTGTAAAAATGTGTTTGTTAAAATCAAAAATAAACAGAATACTTACTTTAAAAATATTGATAATGAAGTTTTAGAATTTCATATTGCTCATAACGAAGGAAACTATTTCTGTACTAATGATCAATTAAAAGAAATCGAAGATAATGAACAAGTTGCAATTAATTATTGCAATAAAGACGGCAAAACAGAAGAACAGTTCAATCCTAACGGATCTATTAAAAATATTGCTGGTATCTTTAATAAAAAGAAAAATGTTTTAGGAATGATGCCTCATCCTGAAAGAATGATTGACGCTTCTCTATCAGGTGAAGATGGATCTCTTTTTTTTAATAATTTAGTTAATAATTTAAAATGATTGTAAACGAACAAGTGGCCATAGATCACGGTCTTAAAAAAGATGAGTATGCGAAAATTTGTGAGCTTTTAGAGCGGACACCTAATATCACTGAACTAGGTATCTTTTCAGCAATGTGGAATGAGCATTGTTCATATAAATCATCAAGACTTCATTTAAAAAAACTTCCAACAAACGGAAAACAAGTCATTCAAGGACCGGGAGAAAATGCTGGTGTTGTCGATATTGGTGACAATGATGCAATTGTATTTAAAATCGAAAGCCACAACCACCCTTCTTTTATAGAGCCTTACCAAGGAGCTGCAACAGGAGTTGGTGGTATCATGAGAGATGTATTTACAATGGGAGCACGTCCTATTGCCAATTTAAACTCTATTCATTTTGGCTCACCTCAACACAAAAAAACAAAAAATTTACTTAGAGGTGTTGTTCATGGTATTGGTGGTTACGGTAATTGTATGGGTGTACCGACTATAGCTGGACAAACTAACTTTGACAGCTCTTACAATGGCAACATTCTAGTCAATGCTATGACTTTAGGATTAGTTAAAAAAGATAAGATTTTCTATTCAAAAGCTGCAGGTCTTAATAAGCCTGTTATTTATGTTGGGTCAAAAACTGGTCGAGATGGAATTCATGGTGCAAGTATGGCGTCAGCTAGTTTTGATGAAAAAATTGAGGAAAAAAAGCCTACTGTTCAAGTTGGAGATCCATTTACTGAAAAATTATTGCTTGAAGCGTGCTTAGAATTAATGGCTGGAGATTCAATTATAGCTATACAAGACATGGGGGCAGCTGGGCTTACATCGTCAAGTATTGAAATGGCTTCAAAAGGAAATCTTGGAATTGAAATTAATTTAAATAAAGTTCCATGTAGAGAAACGAAAATGACACCATATGAAATCATGCTTTCTGAAAGCCAAGAAAGAATGTTGATTGTTCTTGAGAATGGTAAAGAGGAACATGCTAAAAAGATATTTGATAAATGGAATTTAGATTTTGCAGTAATCGGTAAAACTACTAATTCTAAAAAAATTGAATTATTTTTTGATAATGAACAAGTAGCTAATATTCCAGTCAACACATTAGTTGAAAATTCACCAATGTATGACCGTAAATGGAAAAAAGCAAAACTTCCTAAAAAAAATAAAATTAAAAAAGAAGATTTTAAGAGTTTAAAGATTATAGATGTTTTAAAGAAAGTTTTATCTAATCCAAATGTTTGTAGTAAAGAATGGATTTGGCAACAATACGACCACACGGTTATGGGAGATACTATACAAAAACCAGGTGGAGACTCTGGAGTCGTAAGAGTTCATGGAACAGATAAAGCAGTTGCAGCTTCAGTAGACTCTTCTGCTGTTTATTGTTGGGCACACCCTTTAACTGGTGGAAAACAAGTAGTTTGTGAAAGTTTTAGAAATTTAATTTCTGTTGGAGCAAAACCAATTGCTATTACGAATTGCTTAAACTTTGGTAGCCCTGAAAATGAAGAAAATATGGGAGAATTTGTTGAATGTGTTCAGGGTATTGGTGAAGCTGCTGAATATTTGAAATTCCCAATCGTTTCTGGAAATGTGTCTTTTTATAATCAAACAAAAGAAGAAGGAATTAAACCAACTCCATCTATTGGTGGTGTTGGTTTAATCAAAAATTATAACAAAATGATTACAATGGATTTTAAAGAAGTTGATAATATTGTTTTAGTCATTGGAAAAACCGAAGGTCATATTAATCAGAGTTTATTTGCAAGAAATATTTTAGATGAAAAAAATGGTCCTCCACCAGAAATAAATTTATTTAATGAAAAAAATAATGGTGAAACTATATTAAAGTTAATTGATGCTAATCATGTTAAAAGTGCTCATGATGTTTCAATTGGTGGAATCATTACTGCAGTTTCTAAAATGTGTATTAAAGGAAACAAAGGTATTAATATAAAAAAACCAAAATATTTAATTAACGAAATTGAGTATTATTTTGCTGAAGACCAAGGTAGATACATAATCGAAGTTAGCAAAGACAGTCTAAAAAAAGTGACCGATATTTTGAACAAAAATACTGTACATTATGATGAGCTTGGGACAATTAATGAAGATCAATTGTTTATTAATGAAAAGACAAAAGTAACAATTGACGAATTAAAAACATCTAATACAAATTGGTTAATAGAATATATGAGTAAATAATGGCAATGGATTTAAAAGAAATTGAAAGTTTAATTAAAGAGGCATTATCCGATGCTACAGTTGAAATTCAAGATTTAGCTGGAGATGGTAATCATTACTCAGCTACAGTAACATCTACTCAATTTTCAGGTAAAAGCAAAATAGAACAACATAAAATGGTATATAATTCTCTTAAGGGTAAAATGGGAAATGAATTACATGCCCTAGCAATAAAAACAAAGGAGCAATAATGGATGACCAAACAAAAAATTTAATTCAAAATCATATTGATAATAACGATGTGTGTTTGTTTATGAAAGGTACGCCTGATGCTCCTCAGTGTGGATTTTCAATGGCAGTCTCAAATATGTTAAAAATTCTTGAAGTTAAATATCAAGGTGTAAATGTTTTAGAGGATCAAAATATTAGAGAAGGAATTAAAGTTTTTAGTGACTGGCCAACTATTCCTCAGCTATATGTAAAAAAAGAATTTGTTGGTGGTTGTGATATTGTAAAAGAAATGTATGAGAATGGTGAGCTTAAAAAATTTTTTGAAGATAAGGGAATTAATTTTAAAAAATAATATTATCTAGAATAATATTCGATAACTAAATTTGGCTCCATCATAATTGGATAAGGAACTTCCTCAAATTTTGGAACTCTAACAAACTTTAATTTTTTATTTTTTTCATCTAATTGTATGTATTCTGGAGTTTCTCTCTCTTTGTTTGCTAAAGCTATATCAATGATAGCTAGTTGTTTAGATTTATCTCTAATCTCTATTGAATCTTCTTCCTTAACTAAATAACTTCCGATGTTAACTTTTTTAGCGTTAACTTTAACATGTCCATGATTGATTAATTGTCTTGCAGAAAATATTGTAGTTGCAAACTTTGCTCTATAAATAATTGCATCAAGTCTTCTCTCTAAAAGACCAATTAAGTTTTCACTTGTGTCACCCTTAAGCATTACAGCTTTTTTGTAAATATTCCTAAATTGTCTCTCGTTTATATTACCATAGTAAGCTTTTAATTTTTGTTTAGCTTGAAGTTGAATTCCATAGTCTGACGGTTTACCTTGTTTTGATTGTCCATGCTGACCTGGACCATAAGCTCTAGTATTAAAAGGACTTTTTGGTCTACCCCACAAGTTTACCTTTAATCTTCTATCTACTTTATGTTTAGAGTTTAATCTTTTTGTCATTTGATCATTGGGTTTATAAACTTACACATAAGTTTGTCAATCAACGTTTTTTACTCAAACTAGCAAATACACTTGATAAAATACGGGTTTCTTTACCAGATAATTCCATTCTATAGAAAATATTTCTTAGATTTTCTAACATGATTGGTTTCTTTTCTTTTGGTTTAAAGAAATTTATTTCATCTAAGTTTCTAATACAAACATTTGTCATAGAAAGTATCTCTTTTTTAGAAGCTGATTTGACTTTTTTTGATTTTTTAAAAGCAGATAAATTAGACTCAAGAAAACTTGAAACATATTGAGCAATAATTATTAAACTATGAGATAGGTTTAATGATTTAAACGCAGGATTTGTTGGAATTTGTAATGTATAATTTGCATAACTTATCTCATTATTAGATAATCCTGATGCTTCAGATCCAAAAAGAAAGGCAACTTTCTTATTAAAATTTATTTTTTTTAAGTCTTCCAATTGAATATGTTTGATATTTTTATTTCTAAATCTCGCGGAAGTTGCAATCACATAATCTATATTTTTTATTGCTGGTTCTAAATTATCAAATATTTTACTTTTGTTAATAATGTTTTTGGCACCAACCGATGTTGCTAAAATTTTATCATTTGGATAAATAGGTTTAGGGTCAATAACGATTAAATTTTTGAAATTAAAATTTTTCATTCCTCTTGCACAAGCACCAATATTTTCTGATAACTGAGGTTTGTGTAAAATAAATGAGATATTATTTAAAGACATTGTTAATTAATCTATCCCATGTTTTTTATTATAGTTGGAAATAATTGATGGTTTAATATCTTTTAAATGTTTTTGGTTTACAGACCATGTGGATACTTTGAGGGGATAGCATTTTGCTTCATCAGAAGAGTGACCTGATCCACAATCACCACCTGGACAAGCTGATAATACACCTAATAAATCAGTTTCAGCAAAAAATTCTAAATAATCTCCGGGCCGAGCAGGACTTGCTTTCATAAAATATTGCTTGGTATCATTTGTAAAACCAGTACACATAAAAACATTAAGAACATCATGAACTATTTTTTCTGCTTCCTTAATATCTAAATTTTTTTCTTTAACCAATGCCCTTGTTAAATTTGAGTGACAACAATAATGATAATCATTTCCTGAAAGTAACCTTGAAGTGTATGGATCGCATCTTGTCCCGATAACATCATGAACTGAGGCACCATCTTCATCATAATCATACCAATCCAATGTGTCCCAAGTAATTGTTGCTAATGATCTAAGATAAGGAAAACTACTATACATTTTATCACCTACAGACAGATGAGTTCCATAAAGCGCTCGTGTTTTTCCTGAATAAAATTTTTCATCTAAGTTATTGCGTTGAAAAAGGTTCAAATCTCCAACTTGAGAACCTTCAACACTTTCTATTCTAAAAAAATCACCTATTTTAACTTCAAATATTTTTGCATCCCTGGGAGGTATGATTGTTTCTCTTTTTTTAATTAAATTCTTTCTAGCTTTATGTAAAATATCTAAATTTTTGTCTTCAATATTATTGTTTGGATAACAGATTATCGGTTTTGCTCCAATTCTATCCTTTATATTAAGTGGTTTTTTTGAAAACTTTTTAAGTTTCATCCTTAGAGACTTGCTGGTGCTTTATCTTTAAATAGCTTATAATCTAAACTATCAACTAAAGCTTTGAACGAGGCTTCAATTATATTTGGTGATACACCAATTGTAAACCAATTAACACCTTTAGAATCAGTGCTTTCTATAGAAACTCTTGTTACAGCTTCTGTGCCTGTATTTAAAATTCTTACTTTGTAATCTACTAATTTTAAATCTTTTAGATACTCAGAATATTTTGCAAGTTTATTCACATTTTTTCTTATAGCATTATCTAAAGCATTTACAGGTCCATTACCTTGACCTTCACATAGTATTTTTTGACCATCAACTTCTAATTGAGCTTTTGCATAAGAAATAATTTGACCCACTTTATCTTTTTTTACTGACACATCATATTCGTTAATCAAAATATATCTTGGAATTTCGCCTATTAGTCTTCTAGCTAATAACTCAAAAGAAGCATCTGCTCCATCATAACTATATCCAATAAACTCTCTGTCTTTAACTTCTTCTAAAAGTTTTTTAATTTTTGGATCATTTTTTTCAATTTGAATACCAATTAATTTTAATCTGGACATTATATTAGATTGACCAGCTTGATCTGATACCACAATATTTCTTGAATTACCTATTTCCTCAGGATCAACATGTTCATATGTTTTTGGATCTTTTTGAACTGCAGAAACATGCATTCCACCTTTATGTGAAAAAGCCGATGCACCAACATAAGGTAAATGTTTATTTGATTTTCTGTTTAGAAGTTCATCCAATAATCTTGAACATTGAGTCAAATTTTTTAAATTTTCACGTTTAATGTTAACTTTAAATTTTTCACTAAATTCCTTTTTTAAAAATAAAGTTGGAATTAAAGACATAAGATTTGCATTTCCACATCTTTCGCCTAACCCGTTTATTGTTCCTTGAATCTGTCTTACTCCTGCTTGAACTGCAGCTAAAGTATTTGCTACAGCATTTTCAGTATCATTATGAGCATGAATACCTAAATTTTTTCCTGGAATATGATTAATTACTTCAGATACGATTTTATTTATTTCATGAGGCAGTGTTCCACCATTCGTATCACATAACACAATCCATCTTGCACCTTGATTTTGAGCTGCTTTTAAACATGCTATTGCATATTCTGGATTAGATTTGTAACCATCAAAAAAATGTTCAGCATCAAACATGAATTCTTTTTTTGAATCTACTATATGTTTTGCACTTTCACTGATATTTTCAAGATTTTGTTCTTTAGTTATACCCAATGCTACGTCGACTTGAAAATCCCAAGATTTTCCAAATAAGCATATCGAAGAACATTTTGAATTTATCAATGAAGATAACATTGGATCATTTTTTGCACTATGGTCAGTTTTTTTAGTCATGCCAAAAGCAGTCAATTTAGCAGCCTTAAAATTGTGGTCTTTATTAAAAAATTCAGTATCAGTTGGATTTGCTCCAGGCCAACCACCCTCAATATAATCCACACCAAGATTATCTAATGCTCTAGATATTTTTTGTTTATCATCAATTGAAAAGTCGACACCTTGGGTTTGCGCTCCATCTCTAAGCGTAGTATCAAATATATATAATTGTTCTTTACTCATTTAAATTTCCAAATTGTTTTACCATCTTTATCTTCTATTAAAACACCTTTATCTAAAAGTGATTTTCTAATATTATCAGCTTCTTTGTAATCTTTATTGACCCTTGCTTTATTTCTGAGATCAATTTTATTTTCAATTTCAGCTTCTGATATATTTGCTTTTTCTTTTTTATAACTTAACCATTCTTCTTTTGTTTCATTAAGCAAACCGATGAAATTACATGCAGCATTAAATATTTTTTTGTCACGATCGCTACCATTAAGTGCTTTATCATAAAGCTTGTGTAAATTTGCAATATATCCAGGCGTATTAATGTCATCATATAAGGGTTGTAAGATTTTTTCACTCAGATCATTTTTTGAAGTTAAATAAACATTATACCATTTATTAATAGTATTTTGACAATCATCCAATAATTTATCATTCCAATCTAGTGGTTGCTTGTAATGAGCACTTATCAGAGCAAGTCTTAAAACCTGTCCACTTATTTTTTTTCTAAAATCTTTTATCTTTAAAATGTTTCCCTGTGATTTTGCCATTTTCTCATTTGACATTGTAATAAAAGCATTATGTATCCAATAATTAGCAAAAACATTAGTGTCATTTGCACATCTTGATTGAGCAATTTCATTTTCATGATGAGGAAAGATTAAATCTATACCTCCTCCATGAATATCAAATTCATTACCTAAAAATTTTTTTGACATTGCAGAACACTCTAAATGCCAACCGGGTCTTCCTTCTCCCCAAGGGGATTTCCATGATGGTTCATTTTCCAGTGATGGCTTCCACAAAACAAAATCTTCAGAATTTTTTTTATTATCACTTACTTCAATTCTTGATCCAGCAATTAAATCATCTAATTTTTTGTTTGACAGCTTTCCATAATCCGTAAACTTTTTTACTTCAAAGTAAACATGATTATTTTTTTCATACGCAAAATTTTTTTTAATCAATTCAGAAATCATTTCAATCATTAAATCAATATGTTCTGTTGCTTTGGGTTCTTGTGTAGGCTTATCACAATTTAAAAAATTACAATCCTCATTAAAACTTTTAATAATCTTTTCAGTCAATTTTGAAATAGAAATATCTTTTTCATTAGAGGATTTAATTATTTTATCATCTATATCAGTTATGTTTCTAACATAAGTAACAGATGAAAATTTACTTTTAAGTATCTTAAAAAGAATATCAAAAATTACTAACGGTCTTGCATTTCCAATATGCGGATCATCATAAACTGTAGGACCACAAACATACATTCCAATTTTATCTTGATTAATTGGAATAAATTTTTCTTTTTTATTAGTTAAATTATTTGTTAAAAAAATATCTTTACTCATAATTTTAGAAATATACTTAATTTTTAGATTTGTTAATCTATTTGATTAATTTGGAATTTTGCACACTGGAATAGGCACCATTTTATGCAGATTTTGTTTTCTTATATTTTCGTATTTCGCTCTATTAGGTGAATTTGGATTATTCATGGCTTCCTCTAATTCATGGTATTGTAAACCTAATTGACTTTCATCAGTTCTGCCGTCATCCCACAATCCATCTGTTGGTGCTGCTTTAATAATTTCTTCTAAAATACCTAGCTCTTTTCCTATCTCCCAGACTTCTGTTTTATTGCAATCAGCTATTGGAGAAATATCAACTCCACCATCACCATATTTAGTGTAAAACCCAACTCCAAAATCCTCAACCTTGTTACCTGTGCCAACAACAATGCCTTTGTTTGCTGCAGCGACTTGGTAAAGAGTAGTCATTCGTAACCTTGCTCGAGAATTTGCCATACCATGTTCGTTATTAAATTTAGATAAACTTGAGGAAAATGTTGAAAATAATTCATCTAAATTTATTGTGTGTGCTTCAACATTGTTAAATTTATTAACTAACCACTCTTGATGTTTTAAACTTAAATCATGTTGATGAGAACTTTGTTTAATTGGCATTGATAAAACAATTGTTTTTAATCCTGTCATTGCACTTAAGGTGCTTGAAACTGATGAGTCTATTCCTCCAGAAATTCCAATTATTAATGATTGTGCCTTACTAGGCATGTTGTTAGCATAATCTTTTATCCAATTAGATATAAAAGATACTTTTTCAGAAGATTTCATAGAATTAAAATATTATCAGTTTGTAATTTTTACAATATCTTAAGATGCCGCTCTATCTGTATTTTTAGAATATGAGCTGTTTTTTTTAATCTCATCAGAAATTAAAAAAGCTAGTTCTAAAGCTTGGTTAGCATTTAATCTTGGATCACAATGAGTATGATATCTAGAAGATAGATCTTTTTCAGAGATTTTCTGAGCACCACCTATACATTCTGTTACATTTTGACCTGTCATTTCAATATGCAAACCCCCCGCATAACTTCCTTCACTTTGGTGACAAGCAAATACATTTTTGACTTCTTTCAAAACACTATTGAAAGGTCTTGTTTTAAATCCCGTGGTAGCTTTAATGGTATTACCGTGGCATGGGTCACAAGACCAAATTACATTTAAACCTTCCTTTTTAATCGCTCTAATTAACTTGGGTAAATACTTTGAAACATTTTCAGCACCAAATCTAGAAATTAAAGTAATTTTTCCTTTTTCATTTTTTGGATTAATTTTATTACAAAGATTAATTAAATCCTCTGCTTTTAAAGTTGGCCCACACTTAATTCCGATTGGATTTTCTATACCTCTGCAAAATTCAACATGTCCACCATCTAACTGTCTTGTTCTATCTCCAATCCAAACAAAATGTGCTGATGTATCGTGGTTCTCACCTGTAGTAGAGTCTGTTCTTGTCATTGTTTCTTCAAACGGAAGATGTAATGCTTCATGTGAAGTCCAAAAATTTACTGTTTTTAATCTCCTGTTAAAATCTGAATTAATTCCACAAGCATCCATAAACGCTAAGGCGTCTGCAATTCTATCTTCTAAATCTTTGAATCTTTTTAATTCAGGACTATTTTTTATAAATCCGAGGTTCCAAGTATGAACATTTCTAAGGTCAGCAAACCCACCGTGGCAAAAAGCTCTGATAAGATTTAATGTTGCAGCAGATTGAGAGTAAGCTTTAAATAATCTTTTAGGATCAGGAACTCTAGCTTTTTCAGTAAATTCCATTCCATTTATATTGTCTCCTAAGTAACTTGGTAATTCTACACCATCTTTTGACTCAATAGGTGAACTTCTTGGTTTTGAAAATTGCCCAGCAATTCTTCCAACTTTTACAACTGGTAATGATGCGGAATAAGTTAAGACCAAAGACATTTGCAGCATTAATTTAAAAGTATCTCTAATATTATCTGGGTGAAATTCTGCAAAACTCTCTGCACAATCTCCACCTTGAAGTAAAAAAGCTTTTCCATCTACAACGTCTGCGAGTTGGCTTTTTAAATGTCTTGTTTCTCCGGCAAATACTAAAGGTGGAAACGTGCCAAGTTTATCCAATACCATACCCAATTCTTTTTTATCTGAATATTCTGGAATATGTTTTACAGGATATTTTTTCCAACTATTTTTTTTCCAATTTTTCATATGCAACTGGTGATTGTTTTAGCAGAGTTTAGACTTTATTCAACCGTGACAGATTTAGCCAAATTTCTTGGTTTATCTATGTCGTATCCTTTTTTAAGAGCTGAATAATAAGCAAGTTTTTGAAGAGGAATAGTTAAAAGGAAGGGTAATAAGTCATCATTAGTATTCTCAACTTCGATTGTTTCCCATATATTTTCTGAAAATATTTCATCTGTGCTTTTATTAGTGATCAATAAAACTTTTGCGCCTCTTGCGATTACTTCCTGCATATTTGAAATTGTTTTCTTATAATAATTGTCTCTAGGGGCAAGAACTACAACTGGCATTCCCTCTTCTATCAACGCTAAAGGGCCATGCTTCATTTCACCAGCAGGGTAACCTTCGGCATGAACGTAAGATAACTCTTTAAGTTTTAATGCTCCTTCCAGTGCAATTGGATAAGAAAAACCTCTTCCTAAAAACATAGAACCCTTTGCTTCATTAAAGGTTGAGGATATTGATTGAATATCACTATCTATTAATAAAGTTTTTTCAATTAAACTAGGTAAACTTTTTAAATCTTTAATTTTTTCTTGGTAGGTTTTTTTTTCAAGATTTTTTTTAAGATAACTTAACTTTAAAGCTAATATATATAGAACTAATATTTGACCCAAAAAAGCTTTGGTTGAAGCTACTCCAATTTCAGGACCACAATGAATTGGTAATACAAAACTTGAGTCTCTCGCAATAGAACTTTCAATAACATTCACAACTGCACATGTTTTCATATTATTTTTATTACATAGGTTTAATGCAGCATAAGTGTCTGCTGTTTCACCAGACTGAGAAACAAAAATATATAAATTATCTTTTTTAAATCTATTATTTCGATATCTAAATTCTGAAGCAATATCTATACTGACATCAAATGTTGTAAGTTCTTCAAACCAATATTTGGCCATCATACACGAATGATAAGCTGTTCCACAACCAATCAAGGTAATTGATTTAATTTCGTCAATTTTCCAAGGAAAATTATAAATATTGATATCATTTTTAACATTATCTAAATACTCTTTAATACCAGTCTTTAAAGTGACTGGCTGTTCTTCAATTTCTTTAGCCATAAAATGTTTAAAATCACCTTTGTCATAGTTCTCTTGATCTGATGAAAGCTCTAAAACTTTTTTATTAATTTTTTTTCCATTTTCATTAAAAAAATTAACTTCATCTTTTTTAACAATACAAAATTCACCATCATCTAAATAAGTGATTTTATTTGTCATTGATTTTAAAGCGTAAGAATCAGACCCTAAATAGTTTTCATTTGGACCATAACCCACTGCTAAAGGAGAGCCTCGTCTAGCACCAACTATTAAATCAGGTATATCTTTAAAAATAATGCCAAGAGCAAAACTTCCATGTAACTGCTTTAAAGTATTAGTAATTGCTTCTTGTATTTCAAATGTTTTTAAATTTTCTGTTATTAAATGAACTATAACTTCTGTGTCAGTTTGTGACTTAAAGGTATGCCCTTTGCTTACTAAATATTTTTTTAATAAAGTTGAATTTTCTATGATTCCATTATGAACGACTGAAACATTGTGCGATGAATGGGGATGAGCATTAACACTATTTGGTATACCATGTGTTGCCCACCTAACGTGACCAATTCCAATATTCCCTGATAAATTTTTTAAATCAAAATTTTTTTCTAAATTATCTACTCTTCCTTCAGATTTTATTTCATTGATTAAACCTTTGGACAATGTAGCTATACCAGCTGAGTCATATCCTCTGTACTCTAATTTTTTAAGAGAATTTATAATGTTTGCTGAAACAGACTTGTTGCTTGATATACCTATTATTCCACACATTTATTATTTCTTTTTTCTTTTGTAATTTACTATTTCTGTTTGTGCTGATCTCGTTAAAGCTAGAGATTTTTTTTTAACATTTTTTGTTATTACTGATCCAGCGCCTATCACACTGTCTTGTTCAATTGTTAACGGTGCTACTAAGGATGAGTTAGATCCAACAAAAACATTATCTTTAATTTTGGTTTTGCTTTTTTTTATACCATTGTAATTACAAGTAATTGTACCTGCTCCAATGTTGACTGCTTTACCAATATAACTGTCACCTATATATGTTAAATGATTCACTTTAGATTTTTTACCAATTGTACTTTTTTTAATTTCTACAAAATTTCCAACCTTTGAACCCTCTTTTAAAACAGTGCCAGGTCTTATTCTTGCATATGGGCCTATATCAACTTTATTTTCAATTTTGCAAGATTCTAAATGAGAAAAAGATTTTATAGTTACATTATTACCTATTTTAACCTTCATTCCTAAAACAACATATGGTTCTATTGTTACATTCTTTCCAATTTTAGTATCATTAGAAAAAAAAATTGTCTCAGGCCCTACCATTCTTACACCAGACTTTAAAAATTTATTTCTAAGTTTTTTTTGAATTTTATGTACATTTAATTCTTTCATTTCAAAATGCTTTACATTAAGAATATGTCTTAATTAATTCACATAATATTTCTTTAAAATACTTTTAAAATGAAGCAAAAATTTACAATTTTATTCGATTTAGATGGAACTCTTGTTGATACCGCTCCTGATCTTATGATGGCACACAATCATGTCATGAAGAAATTTGGATATCCCACAAAATCAACAAATGAAATTAGAAATTTAGTTGGTCAAGGTGCTGGAGCTATGCTTGGAAGATCAATCTGGGGACAGGCAAAAAAAGAGTTTGGAAAAGTACAAGATGAAAAAATAAAAAAAGAAATGGTTAGTGAGTTTGTAGATTTTTATGGAAAAAATATTATCAATGAAAGCACACTCATTAATGGTGTAAAAGAATTTTTAATTTGGGCAAAAGAAAAAAGTATATCAATGGCAGTTTGTACAAATAAACAAGAGCATTTAGCAATTGATCTTTTGAAAAAAATTAATATTTATGATTTTTTTGAATATGTTGCTGGACATGATACGTTTGATTATTGCAAGCCGGATCCAAGACATCTTACTACTGTGGTTGAAATTTTAGATGGAGATATAAAAAAAACACTTATGATTGGTGATAGTGAAACAGATGCTAATGCAGCTAAAGCTGCAGAAATTCCAGTAATTTTACTAGAAGACGGTTATACTGAAAAAAATACCAGTGAAATATATCACAACCACTTAATTAAAGACTTTATCGGTATTGAAAAAATAGTTAATTATTATTTATAATGCCAAGACATAATTATAAAGTACCAACTTATCCTGTTCCTATTTTATCAAAAAAAAATGTAGAGTTCATTAATAGTATTATAGATGAAAAAAAAATAGATTTTATTATAGAGTATGGAAGTGGCTATTCCACAATGTATTTTATTAAAAATCTAAAGAAAAAAAAAATTAAATTTATATCTGTAGAAAATACAAAAACTTTTTTTTATAAAAACATAAAAATTTTATCAAAAGAATTTAATCCAAAAAACTGTATTTTAGAAAAAAGTTATTGGAATAAAGAAGATTATGAAAAAATTTATAAAACTTCATTACAACCATTTACAAAAATAATTGATGGCACTTCAAGATTAGAAAAAATTAAAGCTATAATGCAATTAGGTTTTTTTTATAGATTTTCAGAAAGTCAAAATTCTAGATTATCAAAAATATTATCACCTATTAATCCTATATTGAGACCAATATATATTTTGCTAAATAGTTTGCTTTTAAAATTAAAAATTTTTAATAATGAAAAAAGTAAATGGCAATGTCAAATAGATGAGTTAGATTTCATATATAAGCTTGTGTCACCAGGTGTTAAAGATCAGTTTGGAGAGTGTGCGAATAGAGATGATTATGTTAATTCTGGTATTGATTTTCTAGAAAATGAAAATGAAAATAAAAATATATTAGTTATGATAGATGGTGGGCCAAGACATTATATTTTAGATAAAATTCTTAATAGTAAGTATAAGCAAAATTTTCATGTTTGTTTATTTGATGCTTATAGACCTGAATATAAAATTATTTTAGATAAATATAAGGGAACTTTTTATTCTGGAGAAGATCAGCTTATTGATGGAACAAACTTTTATTCTATTTTCCAAAACGAAGAATATAAAAAATATAGATTAGATAAAGAGCTTTGGTATTTAAATTACCAAAATTAAAATAATAAATTAATTTAAAAATAATTAAACTTTATAAATATAGCTCAAAATTTACTGTTATCACCCATAAATCACATTGAAAGTATTAAAAAAATTGTATTAGAATATATTTAAGATTGATTATTTTTTTTTAACTATTAAAAACTACATCGATAATTAGGAGTTATTTTGATAGTTCATAAAGTAAAAGTTTTTCCATCTAAAATTCATTTACCTAAAAAAAATCAATTAGCTTGGAAAATTGCTGAGATAGCTAGTGATAAAGCCAAACTAAATAAAGATGCAATTGAAATGGTAATTAACAGAATTATTGATAATGCCTCAGTTGCTGTAGCATCAATTAATAGGAGTTCAGTTATTTCCTCCAGGGAGATGGCCTTGAAACACTCTAGAAAAAATGGCGCTACATTATTTGGCATTAATAATAAATTTAAATTTGATTGTGAATGGGCAGCTTGGTCAAATGGAACAGCAGTAAGAGAGCTTGATTTTCATGATACTTTTTTGGCTGCTGATTACAGTCATCCTGGTGACAATATTCCACCATTAATAAGTGTTGCTCAACAAAATAAAAAGAGTGGTTTGGATTTATTGAGAGGAATTATTACTGCTTATGAGGTTCAGGTAAATTTAGTAAAAGGTATTTGTTTGCATAAACACAAAGTAGACCACATAGCGCACTTAGGTCCAAGTGTTGCTGCTGGAATTGGTACAATGTTGAGACTAAATACTGAAACAATTTATCAGTCAGTGCAACAAGCACTACACACAACTATATCAACTAGGCAATCTAGAAAAGGTGAAATTTCAAGTTGGAAAGCATATGCACCAGCACATGCTGGAAAACTTGCAATAGAAGCAGTTGATAGAGTTATGCGTGGTGAAGGTGCGCCAAGTCCTATTTACGAAGGTGAAGATAGTGTAATTGCAAGAATTTTAGATGGAAAAAAAGCACTCTATAAAGTGCCCTTGCCAAAAAAAAATGAAACTAAAAAAGCAATACTTGAAACTTATACAAAAGAATATTCAGCTGAATACCAATCACAAGCTTTAATTGATTTAGCAAAAAAACTTAAAAAGAAAATTGATAATCTTAATCAAATTAAAAAAATTGATATCTACACAAGTCATCATACACATTACGTTATTGGCACTGGAGCAAATGATCCTCAAAAAATGGATCCAAACGCAAGTAGAGAAACTCTAGATCATTCTATAATGTATATTTTTGCAGTAGCATTAGAAGATGGGAGTTGGCACCATGTTAAATCTTACTCAAAAGCTAGAGCAAAAAAGAAAAGTACAATTAAAATTTGGAGATCAATTAAGACATATGAAGATAAAAAATGGACAAAAAAATATCATGATCCGGATCCTAAAAAAAAATCTTTTGGTGCAAAAATAGTCATAACACTCAAGAATGGAAAAAAAATAAGTGAACAACAAGATAAAGCTGATGCGCACCCATATGGTTCACGCCCATTTAAAAGACAAAATTACATTAAGAAATTTTTAACTTTAACAGAAAATATTTTGGATAAAAAAGAAAGTAATAGATTTTTAAAAACAGTTCAAAGTTTAAAAAAACTTAAAGCGGGTCAATTAGATAAACTAAATATAGAAGTGAAAAAAAGTAAAATTAAAAGAAATTTAAAAAAAGGTATTTTTTAATGCATTTTATCGAAAAAGAACCAAGTCAAAAACGAATAGATTTCAATGATAAACTGAAATCAGGTAAGATTTTAAGAGTGCCTGGTGCCTACAACCCACTTACAGCAAAACTAATTGAAGAAATTGGGTATGACGCTGTCTATGTTTCGGGAGGAGTTATGGCAAATGATCTCGGTTTTCCAGACATTGGTCTCACTACATTACAAGATGTGAGTACTAGATCTTATTTAATTTCTAGAGTAACTAACCTTCCCACAATTGTAGATATAGATACTGGATTCAAGTCTTGTAAAGAAACGATTGAAACTTTTGAAGAATTTGGAATTACTGCTGTACATTTAGAAGATCAAATTGAAAGAAAAAGATGCGGACATTTAGATAATAAAGAATTAATTACAACTGATTCAATGGTGAATAAAATTAAAGAATGTGTGTCAGCAAAAAAAGATGATAATTTTAAAATTATAGCAAGATCAGATGCAAAAGGTGTTGAGGGAATTGATAAGATGATTGAAAGATGTAAAGCATATATTGATGCTGGTGCTGAAATAATTTTTCCAGAAGCTTTAAATGATGAAAAAGATTTTGAAAAAGTAAGAAAGGAATTATCTTGCTACTTACTTGCAAATATGACCGAGTTTGGAAAGTCTAAATTATTTAACTATAAAAAGTTAGAACAATTTGGTTATAATATTGTAATTTATCCAGTTACAACTCAAAGACTAGCAATGAAAAATGTTGAGGATGGATTAAGAGACATTTATGTCAATGGACATCAAAATAATATTATTGATAAGATGCAAACTAGAAAACGATTATACGAACTTGTTGATTATGAAAAATATAATAGTTTAGATGAAAAGATTTATAACTTTAGTACTGATGGACACGAATAATGAGTGATGAAATCAAAAAAGGTCTTTTAGGAATAGTTGTTGATGAAACGGAAGTTTCTAAAGTAATGCCAGAAATTAACTCTCTAACTTATAGGGGTTACGCTGCTCAAGATTTATGCGAAAAATGTAGATTTGAAGAGGTGGCTTATCTTATTCTAAATGGTGAACTTCCTAATAAAAAACAATTAAAAGATTTTGAAAAACAAGAAAGAAAAGAAAGAAAACTATCTAAAACTTTACTTGATGATATTAAAAAATTTCCAAAAAAAGCACATCCAATGGATGTTGCTAGAACAGTTGTCAGTATAATGGGTTTGGAAGATAAGGAAACTAAAGATAATTCTCCCAAAGCAAATTTACGTAAAGTAATGAGAATATTTGCTAAAACTCCTGTCGCCTTAGCTGCTTTTTATAGAACAAGAAAAAAAAAAAAAATAATACCTCCAAAAAATAATTTATCTTTTTCAGAAAACTTCTTCCATATGTGCTTTGGTAAAGTGCCAAATAAAGAAATCGTAAAAGCTTTTGATGTTTCACTTATCTTATATGCAGAACACAGTTTTAATGTTTCAACTTTTACTGCAAGAACTATCACAAGTAGTTTGTCAGATATTCATGGTGCAATTACTGGTGCAATTGCAAGTCTCAAAGGTCCTTTACACGGAGGTGCCAACGAAGAGGTAATGCACATGATGAATAAAATTAAAAAACCAGAAAATGCATATAAATGGATTAATAAGGCATTAGATAATAAAGATGTTGTAATGGGATTTGGTCATAGAGTTTATAAAAGTGGTGACTCTAGAGTTCCTACAATGAGAGAATACTTTGGAAAAGTTGCTAAAATAAAAAAAGACAAAAAGTTTGAAAAAATTTATGACATAGTTGAAAAAGTCATGATTGAAAGAAAAGATATTCATCCAAATGTAGATTACCCTACTGGACCAACTTATCATTTAATGGGTTTTGATACTGATTTCTTCACTCCTATTTTTGTTATATCTAGAATTACAGGATGGTCAGCTCACATAATTGAGCAACACGCTGCTAATAAATTAATTAGACCTCTTGCTAGTTACAAAGGTAACCAGCATCGAACGGTTATTCAATTAAATCAAAGATAAAAGAATTAACTAAAAGCTTCTACCCAAGTTCCTTGTGTTGATGCTTTAGAATATTCAGTAGCACGACCTTCAAAGAAGTTCATGTGTTCAACAGCATTTAACATCGTATCAAGCCACCCTAAAGGATTTTTTTGAACATCATAAATTGGTTCTAAACCGAGTTGGTCTAATCTTCTGTTAGCAATAAATCTAATATAATTTTTAACTTCTTTAGCAGTTAAACCTTCCATTGGACCCATTTCAAAAGCAAGATCTATGAAGGCATCTTCATGTTCAATAATAGTTCTGCAAGCTTCATAAAGTTCCTTTTTTAATTTAGGGGTCCATATTTCTGGATTTTCATTTATGAATTCTTTAAAAATTCTAATCATAGAATTACAATGAAGAGTTTCATCTCTAACAGACCAGGTAACTATTTGACCCATTCCTTTCATTTTATTGTGTCTAGGAAAGTTTAAAAGAATAGCAAAACTTGCAAATAGTTGTAGCCCTTCAGTGAATGCGCTAAAAACAGCAACTGTTTTTGCAATATCTTCTTTTGAATTTACATTGAAGTCTTGCATGTAATCATACTTATCTTTCATTTCTTTATATTTCATAAAAGCAGAGTATTCAGACTCAGGCATTCCAATTGTATCCAATAAATGTGAATAAGCTGCAATATGAACTGTTTCCATTGAAGCGAAAGCAGTCATCATCATCAACACTTCAGTAGGTTTAAATACAGTTGTATAATGTCTCAAATAACAATTGCTAACTTCAACATCTGCTTGAGTAAAAAATCTAAATATTTGAGTTAATAAGTTTTTTTCTGATTGGGATAGATTTTTTTGCCAATCCCTAACATCATCACCTAATGGTACTTCTTCTGGTAACCAATGAATTCTTTGTTGTGTCAACCAAGCATCATAACACCACGGATATCTAAAAGGCTTATAAACTGGATTTTCAACTAATAATCCCATTTTTTTTGGTTGAATTATCTCTTTACTTGGTGTTTTAATTTTTTCTGCTACTGACATGAAAGGCACTCCTCGTATTCTGGTTGTTCGTTTGATTGTTTTTTTTTAGATTTATATACATTAGCTGTTACATCAGTTGATTTTGCATCATTGATATTTTCAGCTCTTTGAATTGATTTTGATCTACAGTAATAAAGGCTTTTTAAGCCTTTTTTCCAAGCATCAAAATGAATTTTATGTAATTCTTTTTTATGAACATCAGCTGGTAAAAATAAATTTACTGACTGAGCTTGGGAAATAAAAGGAGTTCTATCACCACTTAATTCAATAATCCATTTTTGGTTTAACTCAAAAGCAGTTTTAAAAACATCTTTTTCTAAGTCTGTTAAAAAATCTAAATGTGAAATTGACCCTTGGTTAGTTGTAATTGTAGACCAAGTTTCATCATCATTCTTTCCGTGTCCTTCTAGGATTTCTTCTAAATATCTATTTCTAACATTGAATGAGCCAGATAAAGTTTTGTGCGTGTAACTGTTTGCTGCAATTGGTTCTACTCCTGGAGAAGCACCCCCGCAAATAATTGAAATAGATGCTGTTGGAGCAATTGCAGTTTTATTAGAAAATCTTTCATTATAACCGTACTCAGAAGCATCTGGACAAGCTCCTCTTTCTTCAGCTAAATCTTTTGATGCTTGATTTACTTGTTGATCAATTTGTTTGAAGATTTTTTTATTCCAAGATTTTGCCATTACCGACTCAAGAGGAATTCTGTTTTTTTGTAAAAAAGAATGAAAACCCATCACCCCTAATCCAACACTTCTTTCTCTCTCTGCTGAATATTTTGCATCTTTGAATTGATCGGGTGCTTTATTAATAAAATCAGATAAAACATTATCTAAAAATCTCATAACATCTTCAATCATGTCTGGATCATCTTTCCACTCATCATATTTTTCTAAATTAAGTGAAGACAGACAACAAACAGCTGTCCTGTCTTTTCCGTCTTTATCTATTCCAGTAGGTAAAGTTATCTCACTGCATAAGTTAGAGGTTTTAACTGTTAAATTAGCAAGCTTATGATGTTGAGGAATTAATCTATTTACTGTATCAATATAAATTATGTACGGTTCACCAGTTTCAATTCTTGCAGTTAATAATCTAATCCATAAATTTCTTGCTGAAATAGTTTGCTGAACAGTACCATCTGCAGGACTTTTTAAACCCCATTGTTCATCATTTTCAACGGCTCTCATAAATGCATCTGAAACTAAAACACCATGATGTAAATTTAGTGCTTTTCTGTTTGGATCACCACCAGTTGGTCTTCTCATTTCAATAAACTCTTCAATTTCAGGATGATCAACTGGAAGATAACAAGCAGCTGAACCCCTTCTTAAAGAGCCTTGACTGATTGCCATCGTCAAAGAGTCCATCACTTTTATAAAAGGAATTATTCCTGAAGTTTTTCCAACTTTGCCAATCTTTTCACCTATTGATCTAAGATTTCCCCAGTAACTTCCAATACCACCACCTTTTGCAGCAAGCCAAACATTTTCACTCCAAAGGTCAAGTATGCCACCTAAGCTATCTGATGCTTCATTTAAAAAACATGAAATTGGTAATCCTCTTTTTGTTCCACCGTTTGAAAGAACGGGTGTTGCTGGCATGAACCAAAGATTGCTAATGTAGTTGTAAATTCTTTGTGCATGCAGATTGTCATCTGCATACGAACTTGCAACACGTGCAAATAAATCTTGAAAAGACTCATTATGGCCTAAATATCTATCTTTTAAAGTTGCTTTACCAAAATCTGTAAGATTGGCGTCTCTTGAGCGATCAATTTTAATAATAATACCTTTGTCATTTTGAAATAGTTCAGTTTCATTATTAAGTGAAAAAAGATCTGGCCTTTTATCTTTTGAAACCTCATTAACATTGGGGCTATATTCGGAGACAGCTTTCTTTAGGGCCTGAGATAGAATTTTATTCATAATATGTATTATATTTTGTTATTTTGACGAAAACAACTATATGTTGTATGCGTTTTTAGTTAATATACTATATAAACAACAAATCAATAGAACATTTATAGAACGTTGTAAAAAAAATATCAATAAAAAAATGAAAAAAAAGGTAAGTAATCAACAGTATGAGTAAAAATTTAAAAATAGATCCATATGGATTTAGAGAATATGACGCTAGATGGATTTATGAGAAGGACATAAATAGTGAAGGAATCACGAATCTTGGCAAAGGATTAGGTTCGCAAATAAAAATACATACGAAAAAAAATAATCCAAGAGTTGTAGTTGGTCACGATTATAGATCTTATAGTGAAGAGATAAAAACAGCTCTAAAAAAGGGAATAATTTCTACTGGGTGTTTAATTGAAGATATTGGATTATCGCTTTCACCAATGGTTTATTTTGCACAATTTAATTTAGATGCAGACGCAGTAGCAATGGTTACTGCCAGTCATAATGAAAATGGTTGGACAGGTGTAAAAATGGGTATCAAAAAAGGTTTAACACACGCTCCAGAAGAAATGAAAGAACTTAAAAATATTACTTTAAATGAAAAATTTTTACAAGGAGAGGGAAAAGAAAAACAAATAAAAAATTTTCAACAAATTTATAAGGATGATTTAATAAGAAAAAACAAAATTAAGAAAAAAATTAAAGCAGTAGTCGCCTGTGGAAATGGAACAGCTGGGATATTTGCACCTGATATTTTAAGGGGAATTGGGTGTGAAGTAATAGAGCAAGATTGTAATTTAGATTGGACTTTTCCAAAATATAATCCAAACCCCGAAGATTTAGATATGTTACGCTCTATTGCTCAAGCAGTAAAAGATAACGAAGCAGATATTGGTTTTGGTTTTGACGGAGATGGAGATAGAGTAGGAGTTATAGATAATAAAGGAAATGAAATATTTTCAGATAAAATAGGATTATTAATTGCTAGAAATTTATCTAAACAGCATAAAAATTCTAAGTTTGTAGTAGATGTAAAATCAACTGGATTATATTCAAAAGATAAGGTTTTATTAGAAAATAACTGTGAAACAATTTATTGGAAAACTGGTCATTCACACATTAAAAGAAAAGTTAATACTGAAAAAGCATTGGCTGGATTTGAAAAAAGTGGTCATTTCTTTTTTAATCAACCATTAGGTTATGGTTATGATGATGGAATCAATTCAGCAATTCATATTTGCCATTTGTTAGATAATCAAAATAAAATGATGAATGAAATTATCAACGAACTACCTAAAACATACCAAACACCTACAATGGCACCTTTTTGTAAAGATGAAGAAAAATATCTGGTAGTCGACGAATTGGTTAAACAAGTAGAAAAAATTAAAAATGATAAAATTAAAATTGATAATCAAATAATAACAAATGTTCTTACTGTTAATGGAGTTAGGTTTTCTTTTGAAGATGGTTCGTGGGGATTAATTAGAGCATCTTCAAATAAACCATCTTTAGTAATTGTTACAGAAAGCCCAACTTCAGATGATAGAAAGAAAAAAATTTTTGATTTTATTGATAATTTGCTCCAAAAAACTGGTAAGATAGGCGAATATGATCAAAAAATATAATTAATTATTTTTATTATTTTCACTATCACTAATTTCGAAATCATTACTTTCGCTAGTTTTAATATCATCAATAGAACTTGAAACAGTATCTTTTTTATTTGAATTCATTGATTGATCTGAATAAAATTTTTGTATCAAATTGTTTTCCTTTATTTTTTGTTCTTGATCAAACTTTATTTCCCATTCTTTTAGTCTACGATTTTCGTCTCTAATTCTCTTTTCTTGTTCATCTTTTTTCTTAAGGGCAATTTCTTTTTCTTCTTTAATTCTTTTTTCTTTTTCTTCATCTTTTCTTAATTGTTCAGCTTTTTCTCTTTGTTCTTTTTCTTTAAATAATTTTTCTTGTTCAGCAGCCTTCAACTGTTCTTCTTTTAATCTAAGTTCCTCTTCTCTAGATCTTTGCTCAGCTTGTTCAATTAACAATTGTCTTTCAATTTCTTGCTGTCTATCAATTTCTAATTGTCTAAGTTTATTTTCTGTTTCTTCTAATTTTTCTTGCTCATATTTTAATTTTCTTGCTGCCTCTCGAATATTTTGCTCTTCATCTAACCTTTGTTGCCTTTCAGCTTCCTTTAACTTGTTAGCCTCTTGTCTTTCTTTTTCCTTATCTTCTCTAATTTTTTGTGCTTTAATTTCATTTGCTTTAATAATTTCCTGTTTAATTTTTATTTTTTCTTCTCTAACTTTCTGTCTTTCCAGCATTTTTAATCTCAATTCTTCTTCTTTGAGTTTTTGTGCATCTTGTCTTAATTTTTGTGACTCTAAATCTCTAATTTTTTGCTGTTCGATTTTAATTCTTCTATTTTCGATTTTTTTTCTTTTTTCTTCATTTTTTCTTATTTGTTTTTCATTATCAATAATTAGTTTTTGTTGAGCCAATATGCTTTGCTTTTCCTCTTTCAGTTTGTCTATTTTTTCTTTCTGAGCTATTTTTTTTTGTTTTTCTAATTCTTTTTTTTCATCAAGCTGTCTTTTTTTTTCTAATTTTTTTTTTTCTTTTTGCCGATCTTTTTTAAAATTGATATAATAATCACCTATTTTGCTTTTTGTTTCTTCGATAATATTAATAGGATTAATCTTTAATTTATTGGCATTAAAATTTTTAGAGACTAAAGATTTAATATTTTTAAAATCTATTATGTTTTTTTTATTAACCTTTTTTGAGGTCATTGTTAAAGCTACCAAACTTGCGTTAATTTGAAATATTGCACGTGTTTATATTGAGTTTTAAAAAACTCATTTTTCCTTAAAAAATCATTTTTTTGTTAGATAATAATAAAGTTCAATTCTTACGTGTAATTTTTTTATTTTTTATATACTTTAATTTTTAAAGAATCAGATAATTGCATGAAATAATTTATGTTTAAAAAATATTTTATTTTATTTTTATTTTTAGTTCTTACTAATTGTAGCACTCCTGGTGCTGCTTTATTGGGACCGGCATTTACTGGTGCAACAACCAAAAGTGTAGCTCGAGCAACTGCGTCTTATGGTTCTAATCAAATTATGAAAAAGTTAGCAAATTTACCTCAAAATCAAAAAAATAAAAATCAATCAAATTTTCATGAATAATTTATTTTTCAACTATTAAGTGTTGCTTAAATTTTAAAGAATCAACTACTATAAAATTGAGGTGATGGAGGGAGACTGAAATCACCTCTTTCTATTTAAAAGCTTTTCTAATTTTACTGATAACGTCACTTAAATCCTTGATGGAATAAGTTTTTCCTTTAACTACCCAAACAGATAATGGCCACGAACTATCTTTTGTATATCTTGCAATAATATGAATGTGCAGTTGGGGAACTAAGTTACCTACTTTTTCAACGTTAAGTTTTGAGGTTTTAAATAATTTTTTCATTACTTTACTTGAAAAAACTATTTCCTTCATTAATAGCATTTGGTCTTTAGAGTTAAGTTCACTTATGTCATTAATTTCATTTCTTTTTGGAATTAACATAATCCATGGAAATTTAGAGTTATCATGAAGCCTAATAGTACATAACTCAAGGTCTAGTATGTGATGAGAAGATTTGATAAACTTATTGTTAATTTTAAACATTATCAAATTTTTAAATATTCATAGAAAAATTTAATAGCAATAAGTAACAAGAAAATTCCAAGTAATTTACTAATTATTTTCTTATCAATTTTATGAACTGTCTTTGCACCAATACGAGCCATAAATGTTGTAATTGGAATAAATATCAAAAATGCTGGAATATTTAAAAAGCCAACACTCAAAGGAAGGTCTGTTTTCAAATAATTTCCAGAAATTAAAAAACCAATAGTACCAAACAATGAAATCAAAAAACCAATGGCTGCTGCACTTCCTATTGCTTTTGTAATTGAATAACCAAAAAATTTTAATATCGGCACATTCATTACAGCACCACCTATACCCATCGGCGCTGAAATAAATCCAACTAAAAAACCTAAAACTATTTTTAAATGTAGTTTAATTTTAATTACAATATTTTTTTCTTTTTCATTTAAAAGCAAAAGATAGATGCTTAAAAATAAAATTATAATTGAAAAAAACAAAACTAAAGATTTTGTTTTAAGTGATGTGGCAAAAATAGTTCCAAATATCACACCAAATACTACAAAAGCTCCATAACTTTTAACAATATCAAAGTCTACTGCTTTAAATTTATGATGAGTGAAAACTGATACTGTAGAGGTTGGAATAATTATTGCAAACGATGTTCCGATAGCTAAGTGCATTATATAATCCTGGTTAATTCCAAGTGATCCAAAAATATAATAAAGAAAAGGGACGGTAATTAACCCGCCACCTATTCCAAATAATCCAGCAACAAAACCAACAGGGATAGCCGTTAAAGCCATTAATAAAATATAATAGCTATATTCGTTAGTGAGAATTGAATTAAGCAGATTGTCCTACACTTGCATCAACATTATTATACTTAATCTTATCCATGATGTGATCAATTTTCTTAACATCTGCATCACGTATACACATATTTTCACTTAAATATCTTTTCCAATAACTGGCTCCTGTTTGACCGTGGAATAAACCTATCGTATGTCTCATAATTTGATTTAATCTTGTTCCTTTTTTAAGCTCATCTTTAACATAAGGAATTAGTTGCTCAATTACATCTTGTCTACTCAATATATCTTTAGTACCAAAAATTTCTTTTTCGATATCCGCCAACATATAAGGTGTATGATATGCCGCTCTTCCAATCATCACACCATCTGTTTTTTGAAGGAGAGGTTTTATTTTATCAACAGAAGTTATTCCTCCATTTATAATTATTTCTTCATTGGGGAAGTCTTCTTTTAATTTGTAAACATATTCATATTTCAAAGGTGGAATATTCAAATTTTGCTTAGGAGTAAATTTACCCAGCATTGCTTTTCTTGCGTGAATGATAAAGGTTTTAACTCCAGTAGTTTTTAAAGAAGAAATAAAATTATGTAAATTTTCATAATCTTCAACATCATCGTATCCGATTCTAGTTTTTATAGTTACTGGTAAATTTGTTGAAGCTTGCATTTTGCTTAAACAATCCGCAACTAAATTTGGCTCTTTCATTAAACATGCACCAAATTTATTTTTTTCAACTTTTTTACTAGGACAACCTAAATTTAAATTAATCTCATCATAACCAAAATCCTCACCAATTTTAGAGGCTTCAGCTAAAAGTATAGGTGATGAGCCTCCTAATTGAAGAGCAACTGGTTTTTCGTTAATATTAAATTCAAGTAATTTTTTTTTATCACCTCGCTTGATTGCTTCATCAACAACCATCTCTGTATAAAGTAACGTGTTTTTTGAAATTAATCTTAAAAAGTAACGCTCGTGACGATCGGTGCAATCCATCATAGGAGCAACTGATACTTTCCTATTCATGATTTAACTTTATATAATTTTATTATGAGTTTGAAGTGTCTGAATCTTCTGTATTATCTTCCACTTCTTGAATTTCTTGTTCTTTAACTTCATCTAAAGAAACATCAGCTTGCTCATTAGTCGCTTGTTCACCAACTGCCATGTCAACATCTGGTTTAGCTGTTTCAGATAATTCTGCTAAATCTTCTTTAAATACTTGAATGTTACTAGGTGCTTTTCTTGCTCTTTTAGACGGTAATATTGGAACACCACTTTTTGAAATTTCACCTTTATATAAACTTTCAAAATCATCACCAACATCTTCATCTTCGGCAGAACTATCATCAACTTGTTCTACATGTTTTCTTAGTTTATAAACCGCACTGTCTGTCAAATCTGAAACTTTAATATTTTCTTCAGCAATCTCCCTTAATGAAACAACTGTGTTTTTATCATTGTCTCTATCTAGTGTCGGTTCAATTCCTGAGTTTAATTGAGTTGCTCTTTCTTTAGCGACTAAAACCAACTCATAAGGACTATCAACTTTATCAATACAATCTTCAACAGTAACTCTTGCCATGGGCGAATACTTATACCCGGGTCTTTAAAAATGCAAGTTTTTTTCTAGATAATTACGGGATTTAGCTTTTTTCTAATTAAAAACAACAACATAAGAGACACAAAAATATAAGCACCTGATACAGCAGCTATATCATCCACTGAAAAACCAATATCTATTAAAAATCCAAATAATGCTGTGCCAAAAGCAGTGGCAAAAACCATTAAAGCAGTTGTTAAGGCTTTTATTGATCCAATATTTTTAACACCATATAGCTCAGCCCAAGTAGAGGAGCCCAATATATTAGCAAGTCCATTTGAAATTCCAACCAAACCTAAAAATATAAATGCCGTAATTGGAGTTTCGAAATAAAATAATACAATCACAGATATTAAAAGTGGGATGTTCATATAAACTAAAAGTTTTCTACTTGTAAATTTATCTATCAAAAATCCAGATATGAACAAAGTTAGTACTGAAAGAACTGAGTATGACATAAAAGACTGAGCAATTATATAAGGCCCCCAACCTTTTGAGGTTTGAATAAAAGATTGAAAAACTGCAAAACCAGTAAAAATCCATGGCATTGCAAGCATATTTAAACAAATTATATAAAATCTATAATCTTTGATTACCTCAATCCTATTCCATTGCTTTATCTTAATTTCTTCAATATCTTCATTATTAAATTCTCTTGAATCTAAATGTAAATTTTTAATTAATAAAAAAGATGCTAAGGGCAAAACTACTAAAACTATGATTGAAAATATTATCCAAAGATTTTTCCAATCAATAATTGATAACAGATAAACCATCAATACTGGTAGAATAAATTCAGCAGATGATAAACCAAACCAACTTATACTTAAAGCTTTACCTCTGGTTCTTGTAAAATATCTTGAAATAGTCGTTGACGCTGTGTGAGACATCATTCCTTGACCAGAAAATCTCATGAGAAAAATTGCAATAAAAAGTAATAAAACTGATGAAACTTGCGAAAAGAATAAACACGCAAAAGATAAAAGTATAGTAACAAAAAGAGCAAATTTTAAAATATTTACATCATCTATTTTTTTTCCAACCCAAATTAATAAAAAACTACTGCACAATGTTGCCGAAGCATAGATTGAGCCAAATTGTCCATGTGTAATTGATAATGCATCTCTAATACTTGAATTAAAAAGCCCTAAAAAATAACTCTGTCCAAAGCTGGAAAAAAATGTAAAAATAAATCCAAACAAAATTACTTTTAATTTCATACTACTAAACATGGGGAAAAAAAATTATGTCTTGTAATGTTGCTTTCATAGGTCTTGGGGTGATGGGTTACCCAATGGCTGGATATATATCAAAAGCTGGACACAATGTAACTGTTTTTAACCGAACAAAAGCTAAAGCTGAAAAATGGATTAGTGAATACAAGGGTAAAATGGCTGAAACACCCGCTGAAGCTACAAAAGATGCCGAATATATTTTCACCTGTGTTGGAAATGATAATGATTTAAGAGAGGTAACTTTTGGTGACAATGGTGTTTTTAAAACAATTAAAAAAGGATCTATTTATATAGATAACACTACAGCCTCTGCAACAATCGCCAGAGAAATATATGAGTACGCAAAAAAAAATGCTTTTGGTTCTTTGGATGCACCTGTGTCAGGTGGTCAAGCCGGTGCAGAAAATGGTGCACTAACAGTTATGATTGGTGGAGATCAAGCAGACTTTGATAAGGCTAAAGATAAAATAGATTGCTACAGTAAAAAAATGAAATTACTCGGTAATGCTGGTAGTGGACAGCTTGCTAAAATGGTTAATCAAATTTGTATCGCTGGATTAGTTCAAGGTTTATCTGAGGCTATTAATTTTGGAATGAAAGCTGGATTAAACATGGAAGATGTTATTGAAGTTATTTCAAAAGGTGCGGCTCAATCTTGGCAGATGGAAAACAGATATAAAACAATGATTGATGATAAATTTGATTTTGGTTTTGCTGTGGATTGGATGAGAAAAGATCTTAAAATTGCAATGGATGAAGCTAAAAATAATGGCTCATTATTACCTATTACTGAACTTGTTGATAAATATTATGGTGAAGTTCAAGGTATGGGTGGTAACCGTTGGGATACATCAAGTTTAATTAAGAGATTTAGAAAGTAAAACGTATGCAACCAGCATACTACGAAGATTTTAATGAGATAAAGAAAAAAATCTGGTTGATGCTAGATGATGCAATAACCAATAGAGGATCCCAATTTAGAATACCGACTTTTATTTGTGGGGATCAATCTGATTTCGATGGACGAATAGTTGTTTTAAGAAAATCTGACCAAAAAAATAATACAATTCAATTTCATAGTGATATTAGATCAGATAAAATTGAAAAATTAAAAAA
>JGI20155J14468_10000248_pt1 | contig 45632 bp, 47 predicted proteins | sample COG_05_FD_14468 | JGI IMG/M metagenome (IMG submission 14468) | reverse complement strand
ATTAGCTATAATCATATTACATCCTGATAGTTGACAGATTTTTGCTGCCTCTATTTTTGTGCTCATTCCGCCACTTCCAAATTCATTATTTCCTTTAAGATTAATGTTTTTTAAATCTTCACTTAAGTTTTCTATTTTTTTTATTATTTTAGCATCTTTAAAATTTTTTGGATTTTTTGTATATAGTCCATCTACATCAGACAACAGAACTAAAGTATCTGCATTAGTTATTTGTGCAACTCGCGATGCAAGTCTATCGTTATCACCATATTTGATTTCAGTTGTAGCTGTAGTGTCATTTTCATTTACAATAGGAATAAAATTAAGATCAAATAAATTTTCAAATGTCCTTTTGGCATTTAAAGATCTTCTTCGTTTTTCAGTGTCCTCAAGGGTTAGTAAAATTTGAGAAATATTTAAGTTATATTTAGAAAAAATATTTGAAAATAAATTCATCAATTCAATCTGTCCAATAGAGGCTACAGCTTGACTTTTATCTAACTTAAGACTGTTTTTATTATAATTCATTTTAATACAACCCAAAGCAATAGCACCTGAACTAACTATTATGATCTTTTTATTTTTAGATTTTAATTCTTTAATATCTTTAGCAAAACTTGATAACCATTTTTTTCTTATTTTTTTATTTTTATCTACTAACAAGGCAGATCCTATTTTGATGACAATTATTTTTGAATTTTTAAGAAACATATGAAATTAATTTTGCTTTAATTTTAGAAACTGATTCTTTTTTAAAAGTTGATAATGTTAAAACTTCACCATTTATCTTCTTTGAAAACTTATCTTTAATTTCTTCCGCTTGCTCTTCATCAATCAGATCAGTTTTATTTAAAACTATTAACTCTCTTTTTTTTAAAAGATCGGGGCTGTAGTTTTTAAGTTCATTTTTGACTTGATGATAGGCTTCTTCCAAATCATTATTGGTAATATCTATTAAATGCAAAAGAGATTTGCATCTTTCAATATGTTTTAAAAATTGAACACCAAGTCCGGTTCCTTCGTGTGCTCCTTCTATTAAACCTGGAATATCTGCGATTGTTATTTCTTTATCATCATACGAAGCCACCCCAAGGTTTGGATTTAAAGTTGTAAACTGATAGTTAGCAATTTTAGGATTTGCATTTGTGATTGATGCTAGCAAACTAGACTTACCAGCATTAGGCAATCCTATTATTCCAATATCAGCTATTGTTTTTAATTGTAACCAAATTGTAAATTCTTCACCTAGACTTCCTTTAGTAAACTTTTTTGGTGCTCTATTGGTAGAGCTTTTAAATCGTGTATTACCTAATCCACCCCTTCCTCCTATAGCGGCAATAAATTCTTCACCTGACTTTATAAAATCATAAATCAAAGTTTTATTATCTTCTTCAAATACTTGAGTGCCTAATGGAACTTTTAGAATTAAATTTTTTCCACATTTTCCAGTACGATTTTGACCCATTCCATTTTCACCTCTCTCTGCCTTATGATGTTGCTGATATCGATAATCTATTAGAGTGTTTAAATTTTGCTCGGATCTAAGTATTATTGAGCCTCCTTTACCACCATCTCCACCATCAGGGCCACCGTATTCAATAAATTTTTCTCGTCTGAAACTCGGTGAGCCGCTACCACCATCACCAGCTTTAACATATATCTTAACTTGATCTAAGAATTTCATAATACAACATCTATTTTAGTTGTACTATTAATTGGGTTTTACTGAAACAAAAGTTCTATCTGCTTTAGTTTTCTTGAATACTACTTTCCCTTTAACAACTGAAAAAATTGAATGATCTTTACCCATACCTACATTTTCACCCGGGAATATTTTAGTTCCTCTTTGACGAACAATTATATTTCCAGGAATAACAGCTTCTCCACCATATTTTTTCACACCAAGTCTACGTCCCGCACTATCTCGTCCGTTTCTAGATGATCCACCTGCTTTTTTTGTTGCCATAAAACTTACCTTATTATTTTTTTATTTCCTTAACTACTTCTGCTTTTTTAACAGGTGTAGTTTTTTTTTTAGCCTCAGATAAAACTTTACCATCTTTTGAAAAAATTTTGTTAATTTTTATCATAGAATATACTTGTCTATGGCCATTTTTTCTTCTTGAATTGTGTCTTCTTCTTTTTTTGAAAATTAATATTGTTCTATTTTTACCATTTTCAACTAAGTTAGCCTCAACTTTAGCTCCAGCTACAGTTGGAGAGCCAATTTCAATTATTTTATCATCTCCATAAGCAAGGATTTCTTTAAATTCTATCTTTGAATCAGGTTTTGTATCTGGTAATTTTTCAATTTTTAGTATTTCACCAGACTTAACTTTGTATTGTTTGCCACCTGTTTGTATTATTGCGTAAGACATAGTATTAAATGTTAAAATTAGTAAAACGCAATATAGTCCGAGCCTCTATATAGTCAAGCTGAATAAATTAAAAATTATCCTTTAAATACCTTAATTTTGTGAAACTTTTTACATCATTAGCTCTAAGAAATATATTGCAGTTGAGTTCATCTTCTATAGTGCTAGGTATAGTGGGAACATCACTATCTTTCTTTTTTTTTATTTCCAAAATCTTATTGATCAAATTTTTATTTAAAGGATCGTGCTTAATACAAAATTTTGAATTTTGCAGGGTATATTCGTGGCCGCAATATATTTTTGTCTCCAACGGTAGAGTCTTAAATTTACTTAAAGACTCATACATTTGATTACAAGTTCCCTCAAATATCTTCCCACAACCTAGGGAAAAAAGCGTATCCCCAGTAAAAATTTTTTTTTCTTTAAAAAAATGAAAAGCAATATGACCAGTAGTATGACCCGGAATATGATAAATTTGAGCTTCAAAACTATTCTTTTTCCAAATCTGATTATCCTCAAGAAGAATATCAATTTCTGGAATACGATCTTTATCTCCTTTAAAACCAATCACTTCACATTTATATTTTTGTTTTAATTCAAGATTTCCACCAACATGATCGTAATGATGATGAGTATTTAGAATATATTTTAGATTTATTTTTTTATTTTTAAGAAAATTGATTATAGGTTTTGCTTCACTTGGGTCGACCACACATGCTATTTGCTCTACTTCATCAATAATTAAATAACTATAGTTATCTTGAAGACATCTAATTATTTCGATTTTCATTTATTTTTCAATTAAAAAAATACCAAGTTCTCCAAATAAATTTTTTAAAAATAAATTTGAGCTATTTATATTTGAAACATCTTTATTGACTAACGCTAAAGATTTAAAAATCTTGAAATTGATAATTTTTGAAAATTTTACAAAGTCTTTAATAGTACACATATGAATATTTGGTGTGTTATACCAATTATTAGTTAGTGAATTTGTAATTGGCATTGTTCCTTTAATTAATAAATTCAGTCTCACCTTCCAATGTCCAAAATTTGGAATTGTGATAATAGCTTTTTTTCCAACTCTTAAAAGTTCCTTAATTACAATTTCGGGATTTATAAATGCTTGTAAAGTTTGACCTAGAACAACATAATCAAAAGAGTCATTTGGAAATTGTTTCAAATCAAATTCAGCATTACCTTCGATGACTGTTAATCCTTTTGAGACACAGATTTGAACTTTCTCTTTTGAAATTTCAATTCCTCTTATATCTACATTTTTATCAATTTTTAATAATTCCATTAAAGTTCCATCATCGCATCCAACATCCAAAACTCTTGAATTTTTTTCAATTATATTCGTAATTATTTTATATTCAGATTTCATAATTATTTTTCATTATAGGATTTATCTAAAAAATTTTTAAGTGCTTTCAAAAAATCTGGAACATCTAGTAAAAAAGAATCATGTCCCTTATCGGATTCTATTTCAACAAAACCTACATTTGCTCCAATTGCATTTAGGGCAATTACAATATCTTTATTTTCTTGAGTTGGGTAAAGCCAATCAGAAGTAAAAGATATTATAAAAAATTTTGCTTTTGTATTTTTAAAAGCATTGGATAAATTACCATCATATTGTTTGACTAAATCAAAATAATCCATTGCTCTAGTAATATAGAGATAACTATTAGCATCAAATCTATCCACAAAAACTGAACCTTGATATCTTAAATAACTCTCTATTTGAAAATCAGCATCAAAACCAAATTTAAGATCATCTCTTTCTTGTAATTTTCTTCCAAATTTTTCTTGAAGACCTTTTTTAGATAAATAAGTAATATGTGCAGCCATTCTAGCAACAGCCAATCCTTTATCAGGAACAGTATTATTTAAATTATATTTTCCATTTAACCAATTATGATCAGCTGCAATGGCTTGTCTGCCAAGTTCATTAAATGCAATATTTTGAGCTGAATGACTAGATGTACAAGCAATAGGTATTGCAGTTTTTGCTTTATCTGGAAAATTACTGATAAATTGTAAAACTTGCATTCCACCCATAGAACCTCCAATAACAGCAAAAAGTTTATTAATCCCGAAAAAATCTAACAAATTTATTTGAGCGTTAACCATGTCATTTATTGTAATGACAGGAAAATCAGTTCCATATATTTTTTTTGTTTTTGGATTTTCGTGACTAGGGCCAAAAGATCCCATGCATCCACCAATTACATTTGCACAAATTACAAAATATTTATTTGTATCAATAGACTTATTTGGACCAACAGCATAAGACCACCAACCATCTTTTTTAGTTATTGGATTTATACCTGTTACAAATTGATCCCCAGTTAACGCATGAAAGACTAAAATAGCATTATCTTTATTATCATTTAATGAACCATAAGTTTCATAAGCTAATGGAAAGTCATTGATAGTTTGACCACAGTCAAGTTTAAGTGGTTTTTTTATAATTAATGTTTTTATATTTTCTTTAATATTCATAATCAAAGTCTGAAATTTGAATTGAGAGAAAAAAAACTTTTTTAGCGGTTTTTTTAAAGCGCTCGCAATTCAGGTAAATCAGCGCATAAATTTTGTACAAGAAGTTATTTAGTATGTCAATTTTTAAAATATTTACACTTATAGTGTATAAAAAAATGTTATTTTATTTATAAAGGGCATAAAAATCAAAAAAGATGACAAATGTAAGATTTAAAAAATTTGGTATAGAGGCTTATAAACCTGGAAAATCTAGTATTAAGAAATTAAGGAATATAATAAAGCTTTCTGCAAACGAATCCGCTTTGGGAATTAGCACAAGGGTAAAAAAAATAATATCTAATAAAAATTTAAACTTTTCAAGATATCCAGATGGAAAGTCAAAAGCATTAAGAATACAAATATCTAAGAAATTCAAATGTGATAGGGAAAGAATTATTTGTGGTGCTGGATCTGATGAAGTTATCCAGATGTTATGTCAATTATTTTTGAAACCAAAAGATGAAGTAATTGTTCCACAATTTAGTTTTTTAATGTACAGAATTTATGCAAAAATAGTTGGTGCAAATGTAATTTTTGCTAAAGAAAAAAAATTTAAAGTTTCATTAGAGGAAATAATAAAAAAAGTTTCTAAAAAAACAAAAATTGTTTTTTTAGCTAATCCAAATAATCCAACTGGGACTTACCTAACAAGAAGTGAATTGCTTGAATTAAGAAAAAGATTAAGAAAAGATATTTTGCTGGTAGTAGACGACGCTTATGCTGAATATATGAAAAATACAGATTATAAATCAGGATTAGATTTATTTAAAAATAAAAAAAATGTTTTCATATTAAGAACATTTTCAAAAATTTATGGATTATCATCTTTGAGAATAGGATGGGGTTATGGAGCAAAAAAAATTATTGATGCTCTTAATATCATAAAACCTCCATTCAATGTTAATGAAGTTGCACAAAAAGCAGCTGTGGAGTCTCTTAAAGACAATAAATTTATATCTCGTTCTGTTAAACATAATTTTATTTATGCAACAAAATTGAAATTTTTTTTAAATAAGTATGATATCAATTCGAATAAAGTATCTGCTAATTTTTTATTATTAGACTTTGTAAAATGTAAATTTAGAGCTAAATATTTTTACGAAAAATTGAAGAAAAAAGGAATTATATTAAGATCTACCGAAGACGGTTATAAGATAAAAAATATGTTGCGATTAACTGTCGGATCAAAAAATGATAATATTAAATTTATGAGAGCTGTAGAAAGTATTTTTAATAAATGAAAAATATATTATTAATTGGCTGTGGTTTGTTAGGTTCTTCTTTATTAAGAAGAATTTCAAAAAAAAAAGTAGCAAAAAAAATTTTTGTTTATGAAAAATCAAAAAAAAACATAACAAAAATTAAAAAATATAAATTACCCGGTATTATTGTAAAAAAATTAAGTGATGCGGTAACCGAGTCAGATTTAATTATTTTTTGTACACCCATGAGTGAATACAAAAAAATGATTTTAAAAATAAATAAACATCTCACTCCAAGGCACATCATTACAGATCTTGGTTCATCAAAATTAAAATCTAAGGAAGTTGTTAAAAAAAATTTAAAAAAGAATATTTTCTGGACTTCAAGTCATCCAATAGCTGGGTCTGAAGTAAGCGGCCCAGAACATGGAAGGGAAGACTTGTTTGAAAATAAGTGGAGTGTTTTAATTAAAGATAAAAAAACTAATTTAAAACATTTAAAATTTTTGAATTCTTTCTGGAAAAAAATGGGTTCTAAAGTAGTAATTATGAATTCTGAAAAACATGACAAAATTTTTTCGATGACAAGTCATCTTCCACATTTGATTGCCTATAACTTAGTTAAATCAGCTCAAGATTTTGAAAAAAAACAAAAATATGATCTGATCAAATACAGCGCAGGTGGACTAAGAGATTTTTCAAGAATAGCTGCATCCAATGAAATCATGTGGAGAGATATTTTTTTTGATAATAAAACCAATGTTTCAAGAGCTATAGATATATTTATTCAAAATTTGAATTCTTTTAAAAAAGATATTAATTCAAATAATAATAAATCTATTCTTAAAAAATTAATTCAAACAAAAAAAGTAAGAACTAAAATCATCAAACTAAAACATGATATTGATAAACCTGATTTTGGAAGGGATTAATAATTTTTTATATTGCTCACTTTTTTAACAACTAAACTTGCAGTTTTATAAATCAAATTGATAGTTTGTTTTGTTGGCATTATTATTACTTTTTTCCTAGGGCCATAGGCATGGATGAACTTTGAATTATTTAAACACATACCGACATGACCTTTCCAAAAAATAATGTCACCCTTAACTAATTTTTTTTTACTTTTTTTTTTACAAAAATTAATTTGGTCTTTGGAGTCTCTAGGAAAAAAAATCCTATTATAATAAAAATAAATCTGTATTAAAGCTGAACAATCAATACCATCACTAGTTTTTCCACCCCATAAATATTTACTATTTAAAAACAATTTGAGAATTTTTATAAAATTTTTTTCTTGATGAAAAATTGTTTTTGTATCATTTTTTTTTATCCATTTATTTTTTTCAAATTCTATAAAATTTTTGTTACTATTTAAAACTGATACTCCCGATCCAAAATATAAATACTTTTTGGACGGTAAAAATCTATTATTTTTTCTTATAAATATTTTAGATTTAAATTTGAATATTTTAGATTTTGGTTTAAATTTATTATAAAAATTATCTTTTTTAATAAAACCGATATAATTATCATAATTTGTTCTTATTTTTACCCAGCCTTTTTTTTTATTTAAGATTTTAAATTTTTCTCCATACAGAATTTGAGACATAACTTCAGATTTCGAAGATGGTTTAGAATAAATATTTGCTAAAGAAGAACTAAAAAAATTACTTTTCATAAATTTTTATCTTATTCTTTAAAATCCACAATATTATCAATGAAGGAATAACCATCAGAGCAGTTAAAATAAAAAATATTCCCCAATCTCCGTTTAGCCAATCAACAAGAGCTCCAGAAGAAGAAGCTAATGTGGTTCGTCCTGCAGTACCTATAGATGCCAAAAGGGCATATTGAGTTGCTGTATATGTTCTATCAACTAACAATGAAATAAATGCTACAAATGCAACTGTTGCAAATGCAGCTGCGATATCATCAAAAATTACCGCAACAGCAAAAATTAATTCAGATTTATCACTCCAAGCCAAGATACTAAATAAAAGATTAGTACTTGCCATTAGTATGCCAGCTAAAAACATTGCTTTAATAACCCCAGATCTAATCACAAAAAGACCTCCTAAAAGTGTAAAAATAACAGTGGTTATCCACCCTAAAGTTTTAGAATAAATTGCAATATCTGATTTGCTGAAACCTATTTCTTTATAAAATATTATAGACATACGACCTAAAAAAGCCTCTCCAACTTTAAATAAAAAAACAAATCCTAAAATTCCAAGCGCTATTTGAAAGCCATTTTTTTTAAAAAAACTAACTATAGGACCACTAACAGTCCCACTTATCCAGGTTACGACTTGTGTGAAAATATTTATTTTATTGAATTTATTAGAAATAAATTTGTCATTCTCATTTTGCATTTCTTGTCTTGTTGAGTCGTTTTTTTCATGAATAAACATCAGACCAATATTCATTAAAATAATTAGAATACCTAAAATCAAAAAGGTTAATTGCCAGTAGTTTTGGAAACCTGCATTTTCTAGAAATTCTGCTGAAAATAAAGAAATTACTCCTCCTAATTTATATCCACTCCACCATCCAACAACTGCCATTGCAGCTCCAGCTGCCATTGATCTGCTTTCATTTTCTCCAATTTGTTCAATTCTTAAAGCATCAACTGTTATATCTTGAGTTGCAGATGCTATTGCAATCATTAAACCTACAGAAATAACCAAGGCTAAATTTTCTGATGGATCAATTATACTCCATAAAAAAAGTGAAATTAAAATTAATAATTGCATTAGAACAATCCAACCTCTTCTATGACCGATTTTTTTGGTTAAGTAAGGAATTTGAATTCGATCTATGAGAGGAGCCCAGAGATAATTAAATGCATATACAGCAAATATAAGTCCTGCCCAACCCACAGTAGATCTACTCAATCCATCTTCTTTCAACCACAAACTAAGACTACTACCAATTAGTACCCATGGAAAACCTGAAATTGCGCCAAGTAATGCTATCTTTAACATTCTTTTATCGAAATAAACTGAAAACGTTTCTGATAAAGATTGTTTTTTAATATCTATCATTCTTAATTTCTCCAAAATGAAGGTAAAAATAATACAAGAATAGCGAAAAGTTCAAGTCTTCCTAAAATCATTCCAACAGTTAAAATCCACTTTGAAACATCAGGTAATGAAGAAAAATTTCCATTAGGCCCAATTATTGATCCAAGACCTGGTCCTACATTTGATATTGAAGTTGCTGCACCTGAAATTGAAGTAAGGAAATCGAGCCCGCTTAAAGATAATAAAGCTGATAATAAAAAAAATATTATTAAATACATGTAGATGAATGAAATTATTGAAGCTATAAATTTATTATCAATTGGATTCTTATCATATTTTAATACGAAAATTCCTTTAGGGTAGATAATCTTTTTTAGTTGATTTGTTATAAATGAATAAAGGATTTGAACACGAAATATCTTTATTCCACATGTTGTTGAGCCCGCACAACCTCCAATGAACATCAAACCTAAAAATAAAACTAAAGGGAAACTTCCCCAGTTATCAAATTGGTCATTCACATATCCAGTCCCTGTCAAAATAGAGATAATATTAAATAAGATAGATCTAAGACTAAATGAGTCTGAGTCTTTTATAGCAAGATATGCAGATAAAATTATAATCGATATAAATATAATCTTTAAAAAACTTTTAATTTGAATATCTGAGGCGAAAATAGATCTATTTCCACTAAGAAATTTTATATAAACTATAAATGGTATACTACCCAAAACAATAAATATCATAGCTGAAGTTTCTATTGCCAGACTATCAAAAAAACCAATAGATTGATTATAATTAGAGAATCCTCCAGTAGCTATAGTGGTCATGGAATGTGTAATACTATCAAAAATATTCATTCCAAATGTATTATAAGTAATCGCACAAAGTGTGGTTAATCCAGTATAAATATAAATTAATCTTAAAGCTATTTCTTTCGATTTAGGAAGGATTTTTTCAGAAGAATCATTACTTGATATTTTAAAAAGTTGCATTCCTCCAACATTCATTATTGGCATTAATGTAATTGCCATTACAATTATACCTATACCTCCTAACCATTGAAGAATAGCTCTCCATAGCAATATACCTTTAGGCATACTTTCTAAGTTTGGAATTATGGTTGAGCCTGTGGTTGTTATACCTGACATACTTTCAAAGAAGGCGTTTGTTAACGAAAACTCTAAATTAGAAAATATAAAAGGAAGCGAACCAAAAATAGCTATACTTAACCATGACAATGCAGTTAATAAAAATGCTTGTTGTAAATTAAGTTTTTTTTCGTGGTCTAAATTTGATAAAAAAAACAAAGTACCAAAAACAATCGTTACGATTGAAGCTCCAAAAAAAGATGAGTCTAGCTGTCCATAAATAAATTGAGCTATTATAGGAACAAGCATAAAAATACCTAGAATTATTTGAAGAATTCCAAGAGTAAAAAAAACTGTTTTATAATTAGACATTTTGAAAGAACATTATTTTATGGTAAATAAATTTCAACTCTATAAGAATTAAGTTGTTCGTAAATTAAAGATTTTATTTGAATTATTCATGATTAAAAAAGAAAACTTAGAAAAAACAAGCTCTTGGCCATTTGTTGAGGCAAAAAAAATGCTAAGAGAAAGAAAATCATTTATAGAGAAAAAAGGTAAAATCACCTTACAAACAGGTTATGGACCAAGTGGCCTACCTCATATAGGAACATTTGGAGAAGTCGCCAGAACTTCAATGATGGTTAATGCTTTCAAACAATTAACAGATCTTCCAACTGAAATTATTACATTTTCAGATGATATGGATGGTCTGAGAAAAGTACCAGATAATGTCCCAAAAAAAGAATTATTAGAAAAAAATTTACACAAACCACTAACACAAGTTCCAGACCCCTTTGAAAAATATGTTAGTTTTGGTGAACATAATAACGCAAGATTAAAAAATTTTTTAGATAATTTTAATTTCAAGTATAGTTTTAAAAGTTCAACCGAGCTTTATAAATCAGGTTTTTTTAATTCAACACTGCAAATTATCTTAGAAAATTATGATGGAATAATGAAAATTATTTTACCTACCTTAGGAAAAGAAAGACAAAAAACTTATAGCCCATTTTTGCCAATTTGTCCTGATACGGGCCACGTTTTGGAAATTCCTGTAAAAGAAATTAATAATCAAAAATCAACAATTGTATTTGATAATAAAGGAAAAGATTTAGAAACAAGCATTTTAGATGGACATTGTAAACTTCAGTGGAAAGTAGATTGGGCTATGAGGTGGTATGCTTTAGACGTGGATTTTGAAATGTATGGTAAAGATTTAATTGAGAGCGCAATACTATCTACTAAAATTATAAAATTAATTGGAAAAACAAATCCTTCAGGTTTTGCATATGAACTTTTTTTAGATGAAAAAGGTGAAAAAATTTCAAAATCAAAAGGAAATGGAATCACTATAGAACAATGGTTAGATTATGCTTCTCCTGAAAGTTTATCGTTATACATGTATCAAAATCCAAAAAGGGCAAAAAAACTTTACAATGAAATAGTACCTAAGGCTGTTGATGAATATCTAGAATTTATTGAGAAAGCCAAAACTCAAGATGAATTACAATTGTTAATGAATCCTGTGTGGCATGTTCATAATAGTGAAGTCCCAGAGGAGAAAATGATAATGTCATTTTCAATGTTATTAAATCTTGTTGAAACAAGTAATGCAGACAACAAAGAACTTTTGTGGAAATTTGTCAAAAAGTATAAAAAAGATTTATTGGAAAAAGATTACCCGATTTTTGATAAATTGATTGGGTATGCAATTAAGTATTTTAATGATATAATCAAAATAAAGAAACAATACAAAACTCCAAATCAAGAGGAAAAAAAAGCTTTGGAGGCGTTAGTGAAAACTTTAGAAACGTGTGATGACAATATGTCTCCAGAAGATATTCAAACATTAATTTATTCAACAGGAAAGAAAAATGGATATTCTGAAAATCTTAGAGAATGGTTCAAATTAATTTATGAAGTTGTATTTGGCGATGAAAATGGGCCCCGAATGGGTTTTTTTATTAGTTTTTTTGGTGTTCAAGAAACCAAAGATCTTATAAAAAATAAAATTAGATAATGTTTTCAAATTTAAGATCTTTAATTTTTAAATTCGATCCTGAGACCGCTCATGGATTAGCTATTAAATCTCTAAAGTTTAATTTTGTACCTAATGTCTTAGATAAAGACAAAAATGATCCTTTGTTTCAAACAAAATTATTTAATAAAAATCTTGAAAACCCCATTGGTATAGCTGCTGGTTTTGATAAAAATGCTGAAGTATATAATTCTTTATTTAAACTTGGGTTTGGTTTTGTAGAAGTTGGTACTGTTACACCTTTAAAACAGTATGGAAACCCTAAACCTAGAGTGTTTAGGTTAGTTGAAGATGAGGCTTTAATAAATCGATTAGGTTTTAATAATTTAGGTGCAAAAAATATTCTGGATAGAATATCATCTAATAAACAAATTGGTTTATTAGGAGTAAATATAGGTCCAAATAAAGATACAAACGATAGACCTAATGACTATATTGAATGTCTTAAAACTTTTTATAAAGTTGCAGATTATATTACAATTAATATTTCCTCACCTAATACTGAAGATCTAAGAAATTTTCACAATCAAAAAAAATTGGATGAATTATTAAATGCAATTAACAATGAAAAGAATAAGCTGAGTTCAAAAATTCCTATTGTAGTAAAAGTTTCACCAGATATTAATGATCAAGAGATAGTTAATATTTCCGATGTTCTTTTAAGTAATAATATCGAGGGAATAATAATCTCAAATACGTCAGACTCAACTAGAGACAGTTTAAGTGATATTCAGGGACATCAAAAAGGTGGTTTATCTGGCAAACCAATTGAAGAGAAGTCTACAGATTTGATTAATAAATTTTATAAAATTCTTGGGAATAAAATTAAGATCATAGGAGTTGGAGGAGTAGATTCAGGAATAAGTGCTTATAAAAAATTTTTGGCTGGTGCGAGTTATATTCAGCTTTATACTGGAATGGTTTATAGAGGTCCAAATATTGTAAACTTGATTAAAAAAGAGCTTAAGGAATTGTTAATAAAAGATGGTGTTAAAAATTTTAGTGAAATAATAGGAAAAAAAACATCATCTTAAATTATATAAACTTGACGCAATCATTATCTCACCTTATATAGACGTTGTTATTATGTCAAAAAAATGTGAACTTACCGGAAAAATTCCTCTTAAAGGTCATAACGTTAGTCACGCTAACAATAAGACTAAAAGAAGATTTTTACCAAATTTAAAAAAAGTTAAATTTACAAGCGAGCTTCTCAAAAGAAGTTTGAAATTAACAGTTAGTAATGCAGGAGTACGATCTGTAGATAAAAAGGGTAGTTTTGATGAATTTTTAAAAACAGTTAAAAATAAAAATTTATCTCCTAGATTAAAAAAATTGAAAAAAAATTTATTAATAAAGTCTCCTTTTCAAAAAAAAATAGTACAATCTAAAACAGCTTAATGAATAAAACCTTTTTTTCGCTCTCATTTTTGATGGGAGTTGTTGTCTTGTCTTCCAATTATTTAGTTCAATTTCCTATAAATTATTATGGTTTAAGCGAAATTCTTACTTATGGTGCTTTTAGCTATCCGATAGCTTTTTTAATTACAGATTTAGCGAACAGATCTTTTGGTAAAAATGTTGCAAGAAAAATTGTATATTTTGGTTTTTTTTTAGGCATAGGGTTTACGATATTATTTTCTAAAGATTTTGTTGATTATATTTCTATTAGAATTGCAATTGGTTCTGGATTTGCTTTTTTAGTTGCCCAACTTCTCGATGTTCAAATTTTTGATAAACTAAGAAAAAAAGAATGGTTTATTGCGCCTCTTACATCATCAATTATTGGATCAACTGTCGACACATTTTTATTTTTTTCGATTGCATTTTATGCAACAGGAATACCTTGGTTGACGTTGTCTTTAGGTGATCTTGCGGTTAAAGTATCTGTCGCATTAGTGATGCTAATTCCATTCAGATTACTATTAAAAACATTTAAACCAATCTAGATTTAGTATAAATATTTATACGATAGTATTTTATAGGCTAGCTTTGCTACTAAAAAATTATAGGAATTAAATCCTTTTATTGGCGCTAATTCATTTATGTCTGCACCAACAATATTTGAATTTTTTGCAGCTATTTTAATTATGTTCAATGTTTCATCCCACAATAAACCGCCAGGCTCTGGGGTTCCCGTTGCTGGCATAATGCTTGAGTCAAGGCCATCGACATCAAAAGTTAAATAAACCGTTTTATTTTTGATTAATTTTTGAAATTTTTTTAAGTTCCATTGAGCCTTATCTTTTGCCCAAAAAATATTTATTCTAGATTTATTTCTTTCTAAAAATTGTATTTCACTTTTTGAAATATTTCTAATTCCAAAGGAAATTATTGATACATTTTTATGATCTAAACATCTTCTTATTGCTGATGCATGTGAAAATTTTTCACCATTATAACTTTCTCTTAGATCAGCATGTGCATCAAAGTGTAAAAGACATATTTTTTTATGTTTTTTGACGAATGGTTCGATACAGCCTGGTGTAATTGAATGTTCTCCACCAAATGTCATTGGAAAAAGTTTTTTGTCTAAAATCTCTTTATTGACTAAAGCTATTTTTTTTAGCGCTTTATTGATATTCTTGTTAATCTTAAAAGGTTTTAAAGTTTTTATTCCAATTTTTTTGTATGGTTCACAATTTAATTCCTCATCATATAATTCAACTTGATGGGATGCTTTAATTATTTCTTTAGGACCATTCTTTGTTCCTCCCCCATAACTTACAGTTTTCTCTAAACCAAAAGGTACAATTACAACTTTTTCTTTGAAACTGAATTTATTATCTATCCCTAGAAAACCGTTTTTATTTGAAAGATATTTCAATTTTTATCCAAAAATTTTTGTAAAGTTTTTTCTATCTCTATTTTTCCATTCACCTTTATGATAAGCATCACTAGCAATTAAAGGTAATACGCTAGTTGCTTCTGCAAATACCATTTGTTCTTTTGTTACATCTACTTTACCCCATGAACTAGCTTCTTTTAATGTTGAGCTGCTACATGCACCATCTCTTGAATCTGCAACAGTAATTTGAATTGCGTATTTATGCATTTCAACCTCTTTTCCCAAAAGTTCAGCACATATTACAGTATCTTGAATAAAATTCTTTGGAACACCACCGCCAATCATAAACAATCCTGAACCTTTTGATTTAATCTTTATTTCCGTCAATTCTCGAAATTCTTTAATTGAATCTATAGTAAGATGATTTTTTGGATTTTTTTCTTGATGTATAACTAGGCCAAATCCTGCGCTAGAGTCTGTAAATGCAGGACAAAATATTGGAACATTATTATCGTATGCAGTTTCAATTAGAGAATCTTTTTTGACAGAGTTTTTTTTTAGATATTTTCCAATTTCATAAATAAATTCTCTAGAAGTATAACTTCTAGGTTGCAAGGTATCTGCTATTTCACAGATTTTTTTATCACAAATTTGCAATTCATCTTCATCAATATACGTGTCATATATTCTATCAATGTAATTTTTTCTAAGTTCTGCATCATCTTGAAATTGAGATCCTTGATAATGCTTGAAACCTAAAGCTTCAAAAAAATCCATATCAATTATTGATGCGCCGGTAGCAACTATCGCATCCACCATGTTATATTTAACAAGATCTTTATAAATATTCATACATCCCGCAGCAGAAGTTGAGCCTGCTAAAGTTAAAAAAATTGTACAATCTTTATCTTTAAGCATTTCATTGTAAATATTAGCAGCGTTTGCTGTTTCCCTCGAAACAAATGACATTTTTTCCATAGAAGAAATAATCTTTCTTGAGTCAAAAGAAGTAATGTCAATGTGTTCGACAGGTTTTTTAAGAAAATCTTTTTTACTATTATGACCTAAATTTTTATCTTTTGACATTAAGCAACCAAAGTAGCTTTATTAATGTCTTTATCATAGAGACTCATTATTGGGCTATCTTCTACTTCATAAATTTCATCAGAATAGAATCCATTAAATTGAGTTCTAAATGTCAAACCATAAGATCCTAACTGACCTAGTTCAATGTAATCATTTTCTTTTATATTATTTGGAAGAACAAATGGTCCCTTCATGTAATCCATGCTGTCACATGTTGGACCAAAAAAGCTAAAAGCTGTTAATTTTTTTGATATTATTTTATTTGAGCTGTCTTTAATCATTTTAGATGGATAAATAATATTAGGCGTTCCAGCATCAAAAAGAGTTCCATAAGTGCCATCATTTATATGTAATTTTTGTTTTTTTCTTAAATTAACTCTTACTATTGTTGAACCACTTTCAGCTACTAAAGCTCTTCCTGGTTCACATATAATTTTTGGCATTTTTTCAAGTTTTAGATTTTTTAAACTTTTTTTAATTTCATTAAAATATTCTATTAAATTTTGAGGCACTAAATCTGGATAGATTGTAGGAAAACCACCACCTACATTTATATAATCAGGAATAATTTTTGTTTTTTTAATTATATTTCCAATTTCCGTAATTCCTTTTGAATATGATATGGGATGCATACATTGAGATCCTACATGAAAACTTAAGCCAACTTTTTTAGCATATTGTTTTGCTAATCTTAACAATCCTAGTGCTTCAGAATTAAGTGCACCAAATTTTTTTGATAAATCAATTTCTGCATGTTCGTTTGATACAGCAACTCTTATAAATAGTTCTAAATCTTTTGCATTATTTGTATTTTTAATTATTTTTATAAGCTCTTCTTTTGTGTCTAATGAGAAAGACTTAATACCATATTTAAAATAAGACTCATTTATGCTTTCTGGACTTTTGACTGTATGCATGAAGGAACATTTTGCTGTATGGCTAAATTTTCTTATTTGTTTTATTTCTTCAATTGATGCTACATCAAATTGATTAATTCCACTATCTATTAAAGTTTGTATTATTAATGGGTGAGGATTTGTTTTAACAGCGTATAAAATACTACCTGGAAAGTTTTTTTGAAAAAACTTTGCTGCAGATGCAACAGAATGTCTTCTGATACAATAAACTGGTTTTTCAGGTTTCAGTTGATTTACTAAATTTTCAACTGATTTAAATTTTTGCATTGTAAATGTTTCCAAAAAAAATTTAACAAAAAAAAAGTTTTAAATTAATTTATAAAACCTTTTATAAAATGTGCAATTAAGCCAATAATAAATAGATGTAAAGTAAATAATTATTGTTGTATTTTAGAAATAAAACTCCATATATGTACTATGAAAAACCAAGAAACTATTCAAAAACTAAGTAATTTTGACAACAAATCCCTGCTAATTGTTGATGACGATAATCCCTTTAGAGAAAGATTATCTAGAGCCATGGAAAAGAAAGGTTTTGAGGTTTTACAAGCTGAAAGTGTAAAAAAAGGAATAGATACCGTTAAAGCAAAAAAGCCAGGATTCGCAGTAGTAGATTTAAGATTAGTAGATGGAAATGGTTTAGAGGTTGTTAAAGAAATTCAAAATTCAAATTCCTCAAGCAGAATTATCATGCTAACAGGTTATGGGAATATACCAACTGCAGTTGCTGCAATTAAAGAAGGAGCCATAGATTACTTAGCTAAACCTGCAGATGCAGATGATGTTGAAAAAGCATTGTTGGCTGACCCATCAAAAAAAGCTGCTCCACCAGAGAACCCAATGTCAGCTGATAGAGTAAAATGGGAACATATTCATAGAGTGTTTGAGCTATGTAATAGAAATGTCTCAGAAACCGCAAGAAGACTAAAAATGCACAGAAGAACTCTTCAAAGAATTCTATCTAAAAGATCACCTAGATAAAATTTCTTATTTTTATAATTTGCTTTGTTATCAAAGCCAAAAGTACAACTTTAAAAATTTCAGCTAGTAAAAAAGGTTTTGCACCTAATGCAAATATTGGTTTTTCCCATCCAATTAGAATCCCAAGCCATAACAATCCAAAAATATAAATCGTAGAAGTTGCAATTATTAGTTTAGATAAAATTAAAAAAAAGCTATCAGTGTTATTTATCTTTGAAGCTAAAAAACTAGCAGTCATAAAACCAATTAAATAACCCATCGTAGGGCCAGTAAAATATATTAATCCAACACCTTTTTCAGGGGAATTTGAAAAAACTGGTAAACCCATAATTCCTTCTAATAAATACAAACCAACACTGGCTAATCCGATTTTATATCCCAAACTTACACCTAAAAACAAAACTACAAATGTTTGCATGGTCATTGGAACTGGATAAAAAGGTATCTTAATTTTTGCAGATATAGTTAAAGCTATTGAACCAAGTATCATAGCTAACAAAAATTTTATTATTTTGGTTTGAGAAATATTTTTAGTTAATTCCATAATATAATGATACTATTAATTTCTATAATAATCTAGATATAAATAAGCGATCTAAGTAAAAGTATATTTTTTTATATACAGATTTTATTACAACTGTAATATTTAATAATATTTTAATGAATAAAATTAAAAAAACAGATCACTTTTACCTGATTGATGGATCGGGATATATTTTTAGAGCGTATTATGCTTTACCACCTTTAACTAGAAAAAGTGATGGTCTCCCGACGGGTGCTGTAAGTGGATTCTGTAGTATGCTATTTAAACTTCTTGAAGATTCAAAATCAGATCAAAATTTACAAAAACCTACTCATTTTGCAGTAATTTTTGACTCAGCCAGAAAGACATTTAGAAACGAAATTTATAGTGACTATAAAGCTAATCGATCAGAAGCTCCGGATGACTTAGCCCCTCAATTTGAATACATTAGAAAATCTGTATTGGCTTTCAATTTACCTTCAGTCGACCTCCCTAATTATGAAGCTGATGATCTAATAGCAACCTATGTTGATAAAATACTAAAAAAGGGTGCAAAAGTTACAATAGTTTCATCAGATAAAGATTTGATGCAGCTTTATAAAAAAGGTGTTCGTATATTTGATCCCATGAAAAATAAATTTATTTCTGAGGATGACATAATGAATAAGTTTGGTGTAGATGCTTCAAAAGTAATTGATGTTCAATCTCTTGCTGGTGATAGTAGTGATAATGTTCCAGGCGTTCCAGGTATAGGCGTTAAAACTGCTGCAGAATTGATCAATAAATACGGTACCTTAGAAAAGCTTTTAAAGTCTGCAAATGAAATAAAACAAAACAAAAGGAGGGAAACATTAATAGAAAATAAAGATAAGGCATTGATTAGCAAACAACTTGTCACACTGAAACAAGATTCTCCAGTTAATAGAGAATTAAGTGAGTTTAAATTAAAAAATATAGATAAAGAAAAATTGTATAAATTTTTGAGAGAAATGGAATTTAACAGACTTCTAAGTTCTGTTATTTCAGCTTATGGCGAACCTAAGCTATCAAGTTTATCAAATGAAACGAAGATATTGGAAAAGCAAAAACCAATTAATAATAAAAATTATCATTTGATTACCAATGTTGATCAAATAGATGAATGGGTTAAAGAAGCTGAAGAAGTAGGTGAAGTCGCTGTAGATACAGAAACAAGTTCTTTAGACCCACATCAAGCAGATTTAATTGGTGTTTCTCTATGTTCGAAGATAGGTAAAGCTTGTTACATACCGGTTGGTCATAAATCTGCAAAGTGTATTAATATAAATTCTGTCATTAAAAAATTAAAACCTTTATTGGAAGATTCCAGTGTAAAAAAGATTGGTCAGAATATAAAATTTGATTTTATAGTATTATTTAAGCAAGGAATAACTATTTCATCAATGGAAGATACAATGTTAATGTCATACGTTTTAGATGCAGGAAAAAATAGACATAACATGGATACATTGTCAGAAATTCACTTGGGACATAAAACAATTTCTTTTAAAGAAATAGTAGGTTCTGGAAAAAAAGAAATTAATTTTAGTGAAGTAGAAGTTGATAAAGCAAAAGATTATGCAGCAGAGGATGCAGATATCACTTTTAGATTATATAAAAAATTTACTAAAAATTTAAAATTAGAAAAAATGATTAATATTTATGAGGTATTTGAAAAGCCATTAATAAAGATTCTAGCCTTTATGGAGATGGAAGGAGTTGAAGTAGATAGTAAATTTTTAAAATTACTCTCGTTAAAGTTTGAAAAAAAAATTAAAAATTTGGAAAGGGAAATTTTTAAAATTTCTAAAAAAGAATTCAACATTGGTTCACCAAAACAATTGGGTGAAATAATCTATAATGATCTAAAAATAACAGGACTTAAAAAAACAAAAAAAGGAAGCTTTGCTACAAGCGCAAGTGTTTTAGAGGACTTGGCATTTAAAGGACATAAATTTCCAAAGTTAGTGTTGGACTGGAGACAGATCTCAAAGTTAAAAAACACCTACTCTGACTCTTTGCCAGAACATGTTAATCCAAAAACAAAAAGAGTTCACACTTCTTTCTTATTGGCAGCAACAACAACTGGTAGACTAGCTTCGAGTGACCCCAACTTGCAAAACATCCCAATAAAATCTGATGATGGAAAAGATATTAGAAAAGCATTTACTGCAAAAAATGGTCATTTATTGATTTCAGCCGATTATAATCAAATAGAGATGAGAATTTTAGCAGACCTAGCAGATGTTAAGGAGTTAAAAAAAGCTTTTAAGAATAATGAAGATATTCACTCCTTAACAGCTAGCCAAATATTTAATGTTGATATTAAGAAAGTTGATCAAGATCAAAGAAGAAAAGCCAAAGCTATTAACTTTGGAATAATATATGGAATTTCACAATATGGTTTAGCAAAACAAATTAATGTTTCTAATTATGAAGCTGAAGAATTTTTAGATGCGTATTTTTCAAAATTTCCAGAGATAAAAGTTTATATGGATAATACAATTAAATTTTGTAGAAAAAGTGGATATGTAAACAATATCTTTGGAAGAAGATCTCATTTTAATGGCATTAATGATAAAAACTTTAATGTAAGAAATTTTCAAGAGCGTGCAGCAATTAATGCACCAATTCAAGGATCCGCATCAGAAATTATGCGGCTAGCAATGATCAGATTAGACAAAAAATTGACAGAACAAAAAAGTGCAAAATCTAAAATATTATTACAAATTCATGATGAGTTAATTTTTGAAGTTCCAAAAAACGATGAAAAATCAATGATCAAGCTGATAAAAAAGGAAATGACTAGTGTAGCCGAAAGTGATTATCATTCTTTTTCTACCCCATTAACAGTTGATGTTAATATTGGAGACAATTGGGGCATGCTTCATTAATTAAATTAATTGCCCAAATTAGAACAATTTAGTATTTTTAAATTAAAAGATGCACAAACAAACAATTGCTTTAGTTGATGATGACAGAAATATTCTAACAAGTTTAAGTATTGCTCTAGAAAAAGAGGGTTATAAAGTTCAAACTTATTTAGATGGCGAAAGTGCTTTAATCGGTTTATCAAGGACACCACCTGATCTTGCGGTGATTGATATTAAGATGCCTAAAATGGACGGAGAAGAATTGTTAAGAAAATTAAGAAAAAAAACTTCCATGCCAGTAATATTTTTAACTTCAAAAGATGATGAAGTTGATGAACTATTAGGATTAAAACTTGGCGCAGATGATTTTATGAAAAAATCAGGAGGATTTTCAATCAAAGTTTTAGTCGAAAGAATTAGAGTTCAATTAAGAAAAAAAGATGTTGATAACAGTATAGAAGAAAACAAAAGTATTATTGCACACGGAAAATTAAAACTTGATCCATCACAATTAGAATGTGAATGGAATGAAAAACAGTTGCCAGATAAATTAACCACAACTGAGTTTTTAATCGTAAAAGAGCTTGCTAAAAGACCGGGCATAATTAAAGAAAGGGCTCAGCTAATGGATATTGCTTATAGAGAGGATACAGATATTGAAGATAGGACTATTGACAGCCATGTTAAGAGAATTAGAAAAAAATTTAAAAAAGTTGATCCTGATTTTTCAGCTATAGAAACTAGATATGGAAGTGGATATAGATGGAATGTTAGTTAATGTTTAATTATCTTCTAAAAAATTTATCAATATTAAAAAAATTTTTATTCATTAATTTTATTTTTTTTACAATAATAGGTTTATTCACGTTTTTATATTTAAAAAATGTTCAACCAAATTTGATTAAAAAAAAATCATCTAATCATATTGAGATAATCAAAAATACTACAGAAAATTTAAATAGATTAGAAATCAAATTTAATGAGGAGGATATTAGAGGTTTTTTATTTTCTACAAGATTTATTTTTCAAAGTCTTGATAGGGTAATTTTTTTTAACAAAGAATTAGATTTAATAGGTGATACAGATACACTTGATCTTGATCCAAGATCATTTTCTTCAAGACTTGATATAATTGAGCTTGAGATTTTAAATGAAAAAAAAACAAAAGAGATTATTGAAGAAAAAAATATAAACTTAGGAAATGAAAATCTCGTTTCCTTAAAAGACATTCTTTTTAATTATGCGGGATCAAAAGACTTTAAAATTCCCTTCACATTTACTCAACAAGAATTTAATAATTTTAAATTAACAACTATAAAAACTGTTTTCAGAGATGATAAGAATATTGGCTATATTGCTATAATCGAAAATGCAAACGATATACGAGCTGCTATTGATGAGAGAAAAACTTTTATTATAAGAACTGCATTAGCAGTTGGAATTGTAATATTTATTTTTTCTTATGTTTTAAACAGATTTTTTTTAAAACCAATACAGAACTTGGTAAATTATACGAACAAGATTAAAAATAAAGATAATAAAAAAATTAATATTGATAATCTTAAAATAAGAAACGATGAATTAGGTTTATTATCTAAATCGTTAGATGATATGACTCTAGAGCTTCAAAAAAGAATTTCACATGCTGAAAATTTTTCAACTGATCTTGTTCATGAAATTAGGAATCCTTTGGCCTCTTTAAAGAGTGCATCTGAAATTTTAATTGACACAAAAGATGTAGAACAAAGACTAAAATTGATAAATATCTTAAATCATGATGTTCAAAGAATTGAGAGATTAATCACTGATTACTCACAAATATTAAAAGATGAAGTAGCATTAAGTAAAGAAAAATTTAAGAAAGTAGACATCTTACCAATTATTCATTCTGTAGTAGATGATTATAATAATATTTATCAAGTTAAACGAGGTATTAAAATTTCATGTGTAAATGATCACAGTAAATCTTATTTAATTAATGGAATTGAAAATAGAATAGAACAAATAATTGCAAATTTATTAGATAATGCGATTTCTTTTAGCGAAGATAGTAAAAATATTGAAGTTAGAATATCAAAAAATTCTAATAAGCAGATTACAGTAAATATTCTTGATGAAGGACAAGGATTTAAAGAAAAAGATACAACCAAAATTTTTAAAAGATTTTATAGCAATAGACCTGATAAATTTGGACAACATTCAGGATTGGGTTTAAATATTGTTAAGAATTTAGTTGAGCTTCACAAAGCTTCAATAACTGCATCAAATAGAAGTAATAGGAAGGGTGCAAATTTAGAGATAATATTTCCAAATTTGTAAAGATTTATTGATTTAATAAAATATTATTGCTAGAAAGCCCGCCATGGATGATTTTAAAGTAAAAGATATTTCACAAGCAGATTTTGGTAGAAAAGAAATTTCAATAGCTGAAAGTGAAATGCCAGGTTTGATGGCATTAAGAGAAGAGTATAAAAACCAAAAACCCCTAAAAGGTGCAAGAATAATTGGCTGTCTTCACATGACAATTCAAACAGCAGTTTTAATAGAAACTCTGGTTTTTCTCGGTGCAGATGTTAGATGGTCTTCTTGTAATATCTTTTCTACTCAAGATCATGCCGCAGCAGCAATAGCAAAAGCTGGTATACCTGTTTATGCATGGAAAGGTGAAACAGAGAAAGAATATATTTGGTGTATTAAACAAACTATTGAGGCAAAAAAGGATTGGAAGCCAAACATGCTGCTAGATGATGGTGGTGATTTAACTGCAATGATGCATGAAGAATACAAAGATTTACTGAAAAATATAAAAGGAGTTTCTGAAGAAACAACAACTGGAATTAAAGCTTTAAATAAAATGGAAAAAAATAAGACTTTATTGGTACCAGCAATAAATGTTAACGATTCTGTTACAAAATCAAAATTTGATAATTTATATGGATGCAGGGAAAGTTTAGTTGATGGAATTAGACGTGCAACAGATGTGATGATGTCGGGAAAAGTTGCAATTGTTGCAGGATTTGGGGATGTTGGAAAAGGAAGTGCAGCATCACTTAGACAAAGCGGAGCAAGAGTATTAGTAACAGAAGCAGACCCAATTTGTGCATTACAGGCTTCAATGGAAGGCTACGAAGTTGTTTTAATGGATGAAGCAATTGATAAAGCCGATATAGTTGTAACTGCCACTGGTAACAAGGATATCGTTACAGCAGATCATATGAGAAACATGAAAGATAGAGCAATTCTTTGCAATATAGGACATTTTGATAATGAAATTCAAGTCGATGCACTAAAAAATTATAAATGGTCAGAAGTTAAGCCACAGGTACATGAAATAGAATTACCAGGTGGTAAAAGAATAATTTTATTAGCCGAGGGAAGATTGGTAAACCTCGGTTGTGCTACTGGACATCCAAGTTTCGTTATGAGCGCTTCTTTTACAAATCAAGTAATTGCCCAAATAGAACTTTGGAATAATAATAAAAATTATGAAAATAGAGTTTATGTGCTTCCAAAACATTTAGATGAAAAGGTTGCAATGTTGCATTTGCAAAAAGTTGGAGCAAAACTAACCAAGCTATCAAAAGAACAAGCGGACTATATTAGTGTTGAGGTAGAAGGTCCCTTTAAACCAAATGCTTATCGCTACTAAAAGTAGTAAAATAGACATATCTTCCGAAAAAAAAACTGAAGAAGTTGCAAAAAAAATTAACAGTGAAATAAAACAAGGCAATGTTCTATTTTTATATGGGGAAATGGGTGTTGGTAAAACCACATTTATCAAATACTTAATTAATGATTTTCAGCGTAAATTTAATGAAAAATTAACTGAAGTAACAAGTCCAACCTTTAATATAATGAATGAATATAAGATAAAAGATTTGATAATTAAACATTATGATCTTTATCGATTAAAATCTGAAAAAGAGTTAAAAAATATAAACTTATTTGAAAAAAATAAAGGTTCAATTTTATTAATAGAATGGCCTGAAATTATTAAAAAAAAACCAAACTCTTTAATTGAATTATATTTTGAATATGAAAATGATTATCAAAATAGATTTATTAAGATTCTGAATTAAATGAAATTAACAAAAAACCTTAAACCAATAAAAGGGGATGCGTCTTTTAGATCTTTTTTTAGAAATAAAAAAAAAAAATTGTCATCGATAATAGTTTATGCAAAAAAAGACAAAAGGTTAAATCTTCTAATATATGATGCCATTAATAAAATTCTGATAAAAAATAATATTCTTGCACCAAAATTAATAAATGAAAATTATTCTAATAATTTTATAGAGATTCAGGATTTTGGTAATGAAACAATTTTTCATTTTTTAAAAAGGAATAATACAAGTAAATTGTTTATTTTTAGAAAGATAATTAATTTATTAAACGAAATACAATCAATTAAAGATAAAGAAATAATAAATTTTAAAAACCAAAATTATAAAATTCCAAAATATAGTTCTAAAATATTGCTCGAAGAAGCAAAACTTTTTTCTAATTGGTATTCAAAACAAAAATTAACTCAAGCCAATCAATTAAAATTTAGAAAAGATTATGCAAAAGTGATAAAGACTTTGATTAAAAAAATTTCTTTAAAAAATGATGTTCTTGTTCATAGAGATTTTCATGTATCAAATTTAATGTTAGTAAATAGTAAAATTGGTGTGATAGACACACAAGATGCTCTTATTGGTAATAAAGCTTATGATCTAGCATCTTTAATAGATGATGTGCGATTTAGACATAACAGTATTTTGAAAGAAAAATTATTTAACATTTACCTTAAATCTCAAAATAAATTGAATGTTAAAAAATTTAAAAATGATTTTGAGATAATATCAGTTCTTAGAAACTTAAAAATTATTGGGATATTTACACGATTAGCTATAAGAGATAAAAAAAAAAAATATTTAAAATTAATTCCTTATACTTGGAGCTTAATTAGATTAAGATCGAAAAATAACAAAATGTTTCAAGAACTGAATAGTTTATTGGATAAAAACTTTATCAAGAAATCAGTTATTTAAAATGAAAATTAACACAGCTTTAATTTTATGTGCAGGTTTTGGAAAAAGATTAAATCCAATTACTCTAGATACACCCAAACCTCTTTTAAAGGTTAATGGTTTAACTTTATTGGATCAATGTATCAGAGTAATCATAAACTTAGGTGTTAAAAAAGTTTTAATTAATACTTTTTTTTTAAAAGAAAAGTTTTATGAATTTTTAAAAAATCACAATTATAAAGTAGATATAGAGATTATAGAAGACGGGAACACCCTCCTAGATACTGGTGGAGGTATTCTTAATCTAATTAACAAAAGTAATGAAGAAAATTTTTTAGTTTTTAATCCAGATACAATTTGGAACAAAGAGTATATTGAGGAAATTAACGTAATGATTGATTTGTATTTTTCAAAAAAAATTAAAAACCTTCTTTTGTTAGCAGATAAAGATCTTAGTTTTGATAAAGGTATGTTGGGGGATTTTGGTTTAAAAAACGATTTGATTAATCTGAAAGATAAAAGATATATTTATACAGGTTGTCAAATATTAAATAAATCAATCGTAGCAAATGAGAAATTACATAAATTTTCAATTACTCAAATTTGGCATGATTTGATTAACAATAATCAATTATACGGATTTCAAAGTAAGCTTAAATTTTATCACACAACTAATCTAGATATTTTTAAAAAACTACAAGATCTTTAGCTCGATTTTGATCCAAATACTTACAATTTTTAATTGTTTGGTTTTCATCTATTTCTACTAGTAATGGATTTCCTGTTGGTATTTCTAAATTGGAAATTTGTATTTTATCAAGGTTAAATAAATATTTACATAAACCCCTCAATGAATTTCCATGAGCAGAGATTAATACATTTCCATTTTTTAGATTATCTTGTATTTCTGATTTATAATAATCAATAACTCTTTCATACGTATCTTTTAGTGACTCTGTATCAGGAATATCTTTAGTTGGAACATTTTTATATGTATTTATGTTAGATGGATGAAATGGACTTTGTTTATCTAAAGGATCTGGTTTCAAATCCCATGATCTTCTTAATTGAAATACTTTTTTTTCTCCTAATTTTTTGCTCATTTCAATTTTATTAAATCCAGTAAGCGCACCATAATGTCTTTCATTTAGTTGCCATGCTCTTTTAAAATCTCTCTTATCATTCAATGACTCTTGAACTAGTTTGAGAGTATTATTGGCTCTAGTCTGAAGTGATGAATAATAATATTTAATTTTTATATTAAGATCTTTTATTAAATTTCCAGCTTTTTTTGCCTCTAATTTACCTTTTTCTGTTAAATCAACATCTACCCAGCCAGTAAATCTTTTCTCCAGATTCCAAACACTTTGACCATGTCTAATTAAAATTAAATAACTCATTTTTATTATAGTCAATTTAATATAAAGAAAATTTTATAAGTTAAATGAAAAAAATATCTTTATTAACAAAAATTATCTTTCATATATCTAATATAGGATTGATTGTATTGTATATTTACCCAGGAAGCATTATGGGATGGTTAATTTATGGTGATTTTCAAAAACAACCTCAAGTAACATCGGATTTTATTGTATCATTAAATCATCTGTATGCTTTTATGATCTTATCTTTATTAGGGATTATTTGTTATATTGATGAAAAAATTAAGATTTTATTTTTATATTTGTTCTTTATCTCAATAGTTTTAGAGTTGTGTCATGCTATAATTCCAAAAAGAAGTTTTGAATATTCAGATTTATTTGGAAATTTTTTAGGAGTTTTTTTAATATTTATTTTATTCAACTTATATAAATTTTTAAAGTCGATAAATGAATAACTGTTATTATAAAAAAATTTTATTGTTATTTTTATTTTTTGCTTCTGCATGTTCATCTATTCCTCAAAATACTTCAAATAGTTGTAAGATCTTTGATGAAAAATACCTATGGTACAAACAAAGTAAAAAAGTTGAGAAAAAGTGGGGGACACCAATTCATATTCAACTTGCAATTATTAAAGCAGAGTCAGATTTTGATTGGCTTGCAAAACCCCCTAGACAAAAATTATTTAAAGTAATCCCATTTAAACGCCCTTCAAGTTCATTCGGATACTCACAGGCTGTTAAAGGAACTTGGGAACAATATAAAAATGAAACAGGCAATAAACTCGCAACAAGAGCTAGATTTAAAGATAGTGTGGATTTTATTGGTTGGTATACAAATAAATCAAAATCTATTTTAAAAATACCACTTCATGATGCTTTTAAACAGTACATTGCTTACCATGAGGGCTGGGGGAATTATAAGAATTATAAAAAAAATAAAAAAGTCATTGGCTTGGCAAAAAAAGTTGACAAACAATCTAAGATTTTTAAGAAACAATTATTTAAGTGCACTAGTTCTTTGAACAAGAATAAATATATTATTTTTTAGATAACTGTTTATCAAGTTCAATATCTACAGCATCTAATCTCTTAGTATTTTTTGCTAAAGCTAAATACATCGAGGGCGTTACATACAATGTAAAGAATGTTGAAATTATCATTCCTCCTAAAATAGTTGCACCAACAGCTAATCTTGAGCCTTCACCTGCACCTGGACCAATATTTCCAATTACAAGTGGCAGCATGGCTATCATAGTACTCAAAGAGGTCATCATGATTGGTCGAAATCTTATATTGCAAGCTTCTCTAACAGCTGACTCAATATTTTTTCCGGTTGTTCTAATCTGATTTGTGTAGTCTACAATTAAAATACTATTTTTTGTTGATATACCTATTAAGATTATAAGTGCAATTTGTGAAAAAATGTTAATTGAACTGTTTAAAAAAAGAATAAATATTAAACCACCAAATATTGCCAAAGGTACGGTCAAAATAATTATAAATGGATGGATAAATGAATTAAACGTTGCAGCCATAACTAAGTAAGCTGTTAAAAGTGCCAGAGCAAAAATAACAAATAATTCACTACTAGTCTCTTTTATTTCCTCTGATTTTCCTTTCCAGGTTATTTGGTTATTAGGTGCTGTTTCTGCCATGATATTCTCCAAATATGAAATAGCTTCTGTTAGTGTATAGTTTTCACCAATATTAGCAGAAATAGTTACAGCACTTTGTCTATTATATCTTGCAAGTTCCTTTGCTGAACCTTCTTCTTTAAACTCGACTAAGTTTGTGAGAGAAATAAGTTTTCCAGAAGTGTCTGACCTAACAAAAATTTTAGAAATTCCATTTTTATTTCTTCTGTCAGATAGATATTGCTGAACAATTATTGGATATTCTTTTCCTTGTCGGTTGAAAGTAGTTATCTTTTTTCCTCCATATAAAGTTTCGAGCGTTTTTCCTATTGATTGAGTAGATACACCAAGGTCTTTGGCTTTATTTTTATTTATGATTAATTTTACCTCTGGTTTATTTCTATTATAATCAGATTCGATTCTAGATAAGTTTCTATTTGATCTTAGTTTTTTAATCACATTGTTTTGAATTTCCTCTAACTCTTCATATGTCCTTCCATAGATAACCATTTGAAGTGGTTTGTTATAGCTAGAAACTCTTATTGATTGAGGTGAAATTGGAAACGCTACCGCCTCAGGTAGTGTCACAATTTTACCAATCGCTTCTCGCATTACTGTTTGAGAGTCTTTTTTTCTATTTTTCCAATCATCTAATAAAGCAATTATTATAAAACTATTGTAAGAATTTGCTGAACTACCAAATCCCGGTACTCTCATTATAAATCTAGAGTAAGGACTGTCTTTTGCTTGCAATAATGGGATTAATCTTTTTTCAACCTCCTGTGCTTTTTCTTGTGTGTACTCAAAGGATCTTCCCTCATCAGTAAAACCAATTACAAGATAAACGCCCCTATCTTCCATAGGTAGCAATTCTTTTTTAGTAAAATTAAATAAAAATACTGAGACAAAAATAATAAAGATTATAAAAACTCCTATCATCTTAGTTTTATTGACTGCAATGTCTAAAGTCTCTTTATAAAGAGAAGACAAACTCAAAAATAACTTTTCAAATTTTTTGACTATATTATTTTTTACATTTTTTTTTGTTAAGAATTTACTTGCTAGCATTGGAGAAAGAGTAAGCGCAACAAAAGAAGAAATTATAATTGAAAATGATAATGCAATAGCTGTTTCTTTAAATAATGTTCCTGAAATTCCTTCTATAAAAATTAAAGGAAGAAATACTGCAATTAAAATTAAAGTTGTAGCAATAATAGCAAATGAAATTTGTTTAGATCCTTTATAAGCTGCCACCAAAGGAGTTTCTCCATTTTCTATTCTTCTATAAATTGCATCAGTCATGATTACCGAGTCATCAGTAATTATGCCTATTGCTAATATAAAACTTAAAAGGACAAATATGTTTATTGATAAACCAAATATATATAATCCTAAAAAAGATGCTATTAAACTGATTGGAAGTGCAATTGCTGGTACAATTACAGCCTTAAGATTTCCTAAGAATAAATAAATAATTATGACTACTAGTATAAATGCAATTATTAATGTTTTGTAAACTTCGTTAATTGCTGCTTCTACATAAGTAGCTCTATTAAAAGAAACCCTAAGGTCCAATCCTTTAGGCAAAGATTTTTTAACCTCAACTATCCTTTTTTTTATATCATTTGAAAGTTCAACTGTAGATGCCCCACTTTTTGCATAAATACCAATTCCAACTGTTTTTAGGTTTATTTGATCTTTGGTTTGAGCTTTGAATAAAGTTTTTTCTGAAACCGGCCCAAATTCTATATTGGCAACATCAGAAAGTAATACTACTTTGTTTGCAGTCTTTTTGACAGGTAATTGCTTTATAGTATCAATATTATTATAAGATTTATCCAAGTTTAAAGTTAAGTCTATATTGTCAGCCTCTAAAGTACCTGCAGGCAGTCTTATATTTTCTCCTCTCAAAGCGCTTTCAACTTCTTGAATTGTTAAATTATTTGCAGCTAATTTAATTGGATCTATCCAAACTCTAATACTTAATTCCCTAAGCCCACCTACTAAAATCCTACCAACATTTTTTACACTTGAAAATTGATCAACTAAAAATCTTTCTGCATAGTCTCCAAGTTCCAAATCACCCCATGTTTTAGAAGAAAGTGATAACCACATTGTAGTGGTAAATCCAGCTGCCTTTTTCAAAATTTGAGGAGGATCAGACTCAGACGGTAAATTATCTACTACTCTAGAAACTCTTTCTCGAATATCATTTGCTGCGTTGTCTAGGTCAATATTAGTATTGAATTCTACATTTATAGTACTTCTTCCATTTTCAGATTTAGAATCGATATTTTTTATTCCTTCAGCTCCACCAATCACATCCTCCACAACTTGTGTGACTTCTTGATCTACTATTGAAGCTGCAGCTGATTTATAATTTACTTGTATTTGAACAACGGGTGGTTGAATACCATTTGGTAGTTCTCTTACTGGCAATTTCCAAAAAACAAATAGACCAAATATTACTAGTATCAAAGACATTACCCATGAAATTGTTGGCCTTTTAATACTTAACTCTGTGATAAACATTTAATTTTTTATAGGTTTTATTTCACCCTGTGGTTTAACTTTTTTTAATCCTTCAGCAACGATTTGGTCTCCTTCACTGAGACCTGAGAGAATTTCTACCTTACCTTCATCTCTTAATCCTATTTGAACTTCAGTTTTGTTAGCAATATTTTCATCAGACACTTTATAAATATATGATTTTTCTCCCTCCATTATAATGCTTGTGTCTGGAACACTTAAGGTATTTCTTAAGTTGAATTTAACAGTTATCTCAAGTAACGACCCTGATAATAATTCTAGATTATCATTATTAATTTTTATCCTAGATAGTAAACTTCTTGTATCTGCATTAATCCTACTAGATATAAATTCCACCTCACCCAAGAAAATTTTATTTTTATAGCTTGAAACTTTTGCTTCTACCGGCAATCCTGTTTTAATAAACGGTGCATAGTTTTCAGGGATTTTTATATCAGAGTAAATGGTTGAATTATCATCAAGAGTTATAATAAATATATTATCTGAAACAAGTATATCTTCAGTTAATCCCGTGTATCCTAGAACACCACTGAAAGGAGCCACTATATCCCCACTTAGTAGTTTTAAAATTAAATCACCCTTTTTTACTTTTTCTTTTAATTTTAATTTACCAGTAAGGTCGTTTTTTCTGATTTTAAAAGTTTTACTTTTGTTTGAAATTGCTGTTCCAAAAGTTTCTAATTTTTCAGCAAATTCTTCATAAAAAACTTCAGTTACTATTATTCCAGGAGGAGGCCTTTTGCTAAATTTTTTTTGAAAATGTTTACCCACCATTGTTCTTGCAGTTATTACTAAAACAATAACCAGAAAAAAAATAATAATTACGGTTAAGGCTTTTGTAGATTTTTTCATAATTTAATTAAATCATTCCGTATTCAGCCCATGAGCCGTCATAAATACAAGGAAGATATTTATCATTAATTAAAGAATAAGCTAGAGCCAAAACACACGCAGTAACACCAGAACCACATGAAAAAACTACATTTTTTTCATTAATATTCCCCAAACATGACTTGAAAACATTTTGAAGCTCTTCTTTATTTTTAAATGTTTTATTTTCATTGAAACATTCATTAAATGGTATGCAAAAAGAATTTTTAATATTACCACTTCTCAATCCTTTTCTGGGTTCTGAAACTTTCCCTTCAAACCTGTCTTTGTTTCTGGCGTCAATTACTTTAAATTTTTGAATTTTAATATTTTGATCAATTAAATTTTTATTTTTAACTAATTTTTTTTTTTCAAAACATTTGTAATTAGATATCTTAATATCAGGAAAATCTATTGAAACTCTTCTTTTTTCAAAAGTCCATTTTCTAAATCCCCCATCCAAAACATGAACTAATTCAGGATCATGTCCAAAATAAATAAAATTAAACCAGCAGCGACATGCACTAGCAACATCTGAATTATCATAGATAATTATTTGATCATTTTTTTTAATTCCCATTTTAGATACTATTTCTTCCCAATTTTCTATTTCAACCAACATGTGTGGAAGTTCAGTATTTTTTTTTGAATTTAAATCTAAATCAAAAAAGATAGCTTTTGGTATATGTTGAATTTTATACTCTTCAAAACCATTTCTTTTTGTTTGAGGCATATGCCATGAACAATCTATAATTTTAACACGCTCTAAATTTTTTTCCAACCAGCCTGTTTCTACTAAAGACATCTTATCTTTTTTCTAAATATTTTTGGTGATACTCTTCTGCGGGACAATAATTTTTTAATAAAGAAACTTTAGTAACAACTTTTCCAGATAACTTCTGATTAACATCCTTAAGAACTTTTTCGGCTATTCTTTTTTGATTAGCATTTAAATAAAAAATTTCACTTCTATACTGTGTTCCAAAATCTGGCCCTTGAGAATTTAAAGTTGTTGGATTATGAATTTTAAAAAAAAAATTTAAAATATTTTCGTATGAAATAATCTTTTCATCAAATTCAAGTTTTACTACTTCAGCATGATTTGTGTTTCCTACACATACCTCTTTGTATGTTGTTGTTGAGCTATTACCTCCACAATATCCAACCTCTGTTTTTATAATCCCATCAATTTTACTGAATTTGATTTCAGGCCCCCAAAAACATCCAAGTGCTAAAACTGCTATTTCCATTGATTATGAATTAAATTAATTTACAAATTATTCATATGCTTAGTAAAAATCAATTAGGATTTTTGTACATGTTTTTGTCCATTTGTGGATTTTCCTTAATGGATGTTATTGTTAAATGGTCAGCCGACTATCCAATCGGTCAAATCCTGTTTTTCAGGGGTTTTTTTGGTGTAGTATTTTATTTTTTTGTAATACCAAGAAATAGACTTCATAATTTTTACCTAACAAAAAGACCTGGTTTACATTTATTGAGATGTGTTTCAGGATTAATTGCCATAGTTGCAATTTTTATTGCCCTAAGAGAATTACCATTGGCGACTGTAGTGAGTATATCTTTTGCAGCTCCAATCTTTACTACTATTTTTTCGATATTTTTATTGAGTGAACGAGTTGGCATATATAGATGGTTAGCTGTGTTAGTAGGATTTGTAGGTATTTTGATCATAACTGAACCAGGTATTAGTGAATTAAACATTTATTATATTTTTCCAATAATTTTTTGTTTGGGACTTTCTTATGTTGCCATAACACTGCGGCAGTTATCGTCAACAGAACCAGTTTGGTTAATTTCTCTCTTTTTTTCTCTTGCAATTACTTTATTAAGTCTTTTAACTATTCCATCAGGATGGGTAATGCCTAGTTTTAATCATTTTATAATATTGTCTTTGGTTGGAATATTTGGTGGAGTTTCAAACTTATGGTTGAGTCAATCATACAAATATTCTGAAGTTTCTCTTGTAACTCCTTTAAAATATCTGGCCTTAGTTTTTGCAATAATATTTGGATATTTTATTTGGGGTGAAATACCCACAATAAAAACATTGGCCGGTGCCTTTTTGGTTATTATTTCAACAATAATAATTTTTAGAAGAGAAATTTATAAAAAGAAGAATATTACCTTTAAAACAATAAATGACTAAAATCCCAAAATATTGGATAAAAGCTAAGGTATATTTATCAAAAAAAGACAAAACAATGTCTAGGCTGATTAAAAGCTATCAAAGTCCGTCAGAAACAATACTTACATCAAGAAGAAACATATTTTTTTCATTGTGCAAAAGTATTATAGGGCAACAAATAAGTGTTGCTGCAGCAAATTCAGTTTTTTCAAAATTTAAAAAAAAATGTAATAATCATATTAATCCTAAAGTTGTTTCAAATTTAACTTTTTCTCAACTTAAAAAATGTGGTTTAAGCCGTCAAAAAGTTTTAGGAATTAAAAGTTTAGCGAAACAAATGATAAACAAATCATTTAAACCACAATTAATACCTAAAATGGGTGATGAAGAAGCTATAGTCTATCTTTCAAATTTGAGACAAATTGGAAGATGGTCTGCAGAAATGATATTACTTTTTACCTACAATAGATCAAATATTTGGCCAGTACAGGACATTGGTCTTTTAAGGGCGATTTCTAAAAATTATAAAAAAAAATATTTACCACCAGAAAAATTTATAAATAATCTTAAAAAAAAATTTTCACCTTATTGTTCTGTTGCAACCTGGTATTTATGGAGAAGTATTGATCCTGAGCCTATTCAGTATTAAATCCTTCAATTACTTGCATGTGTCTCTCAGTCGTGTTTTTTGCTAAAGACCAGCCAGCCTGATATTCTTTAGAATTGTGACATTCAATTGCTTTTTCATAGTTTGGAAATTCCCATACCACAGTTCTAATAAAATCATTTCCATCAAAGGTTTCATGACTGCCTCCTCTAACAAGTGGAATTCCACCAAAACTTTTAATAATAGGTGATACAGTTTCTGCATATTTTTTTAAATTTTCTTGATTTTCAATTTTAGTATAAAGACTTATCCAATAACCTTTTTTCATTTAATCAATCCACTTTTTAAATTTATCCAAATTATCATTTATATATGATGGTAATTTTTTCAAATCATATTTTTCTAATTGATTACCATGACCAATTTTTTGTACTTTCTTGTCTACTTTTAAGTCATAAATTGCCTGTTGATTTTTGATGAGATTTTCAATGTCGTTAACTGATAAAGGATTTACATCGAACTCCCTATGATGCAGGTAAGATTTAAGCTTATGTCTAATTTTATCAGCTGATTTTATATTAGTAAAATGCCAGCCACCCTCATTTATGAATCTTATATTAGAGTATTTAGTTTCAGAAAAAAAAGTATCAAGTCTATAAAAAGGGTATTTTTTATCTTTTATGTTTCTTAACCATTGTGGTGACTTTAAATATTTTTTTTTACAAGATTTTGTTCCAACCCAATTATAATTAGGCAATTTAAGATTAAATTTATAATAAAACATTTCTTGATTGAAAAAAATAAGCTTTTCTCTAAATTTTTTCAAATTAACATTTGTTAAATTAGGAATTTCATCAACATCCGAAATAAGAATTAAATCATCATCTTCAGCAATTTTGAGACCTTCATTTATAAAATTTCTCTGACCATTTTCTCTATGAATTGCGTTAAAAATATATTTTTTATTTTTTTGTCCGTGATTGTCTTTTTCATTAATTTCTTCTAATAGCTTAGGTTTTTCGTCATATATTAAATAAATTATTTTATCTCTAAATCGGGAAAAATTTTTATAATCAAATTTAAGATCTCTCCGATCGCCTTTGTGAGTAAAATTACTCTCTACAATTACAAAATAATCAACGCTTTTATCTAATGTATTTAATCTTAGATCTAAAATAACATCTTCATCAAAATACATGAAACAATCAAAAATTTTCATATTTACTTTTTAATCTTTTTTAATTTTTTTTATATGATAAATAAATTTATGGCTGATAAATTAATTATAACATTTGAAGAATATACCAAAATTGTTGAAAAGTTAGCAGTCCAAATTCATAAAAATTATAAACCAACAGTTTTGGTGGGTATTATGAGGGGGGCTGCTCCCATTATAGATATTTTATCAAGAATTTTAAAGTTACCGATAGCCTACATAGTAATTCAAAGCTATTCAGGCAAAGGCATGGAAGATAAGCAGGGGCAACTTATGTTTGCAAGAGAAATTAGCTCATTAGCAAATGATGAAGATTTTAATCGAGTATTATTAATTGATGATTTATCAGATACAGGTCTTACTTTAAATAAAAGCATTGAATGGTTAAAAAATTATGGACCAACTAAAAACTTTATTAACGAAGTTAAAACAGCTTGTTTGTGGAAGAAAAAGTCTTCTACTTTTGAGCCAGATTTTTGTTCTGTGAAATTAGAGTCAGATCCTTGGATTGTTCAACCCACAGAGCATTATGAAGAATTAAGTATTGAAGATATTATTAAGAGGAATAAATAGGGCTAGATTTAACTAGCCCTATTTAATTTTTTTACGCAACTGCAAAGCTTATTACACTAAGAATTGCAATAACCCATATAGCTGGCGAAGTGCTTGAAAACTTACCAGTAAATATTTTAATTAAAGCATATGAAACAAAAGCCAAAGCAATACCATTGCTGATACTATATGTTAGAGGCATAGCAATCATTGCAAGGATAGCAGGAGCAGATTCAGCTATATCATCCCACTCTATGTCTGTAATGTTTCTTATAAAAAGGACAGATACAAAAAGCAAAGCCGCACCATCAATTTGCTTAGGCAAACTAGTTGCCAAAGGAGCAAAAAATATACATGCCAAAAACAACAAACCTATTATAAGAGATGTCATTCCAGTTTTTCCACCAGCTTTTACACCAGCCCCAGACTCAACGTAACTTGTGACAGTCGTAGTCCCCATCATTGCACCAGCAACTGTACTTACGCTATCAGATAACATTGCCTTATTGATGTCTTTAACTTTTCCATCTTTATCAACTTTACCAGCAACATTTGCAACAGATGTTAAAGTTCCAGCGGTATCAAAGAAGTCAATGAATAGTAAAGTAAATATAACTGTAGACATTCCTGCCGTCATAGCAGCAGACAAATCAAATTCAAATAGATATGTCATTGGTGGTGGCGCGCTTGTTATACCGTTGAATTTTGCCAATCCTGTAGCCCATGCAATAATACTAAATACCAAAATACCTATGATGATATTACCTTTAACATTCATCTTTTCTAATACTATTATTGCTATGAATGTTGCACATCCTAATAAAACTAATGGATCACTTAGGTTACCTAATTGTACTAATGTAACTGGATTATCAACAACAACCTCCATTATTTGTAATCCAATAATTGCTAAGAATAAACCTATACCAGCACCAATTCCTAACTTTAGACTTCTAGGAATTGAATTTATTAACCAAGCTCTTATAGGTGTAAGAGATATAATTAAAAATAAAACTCCTGCAACTAATACAGCACCCAAAGCTTCTTGAGGTGTATAGCCCATACCCGCACAAACTCCAAAGGCCACAAAAGCATTAATACCCATTCCTGGTGCAAGTCCAATTGGCCAAGTTTTTCCATAAAAAGCCATTATAAAACATGCTAATGCTGTTGCCAATATTGTTGCTGTATAGACTGCACCAAAATCAAAGAAACCTTTTTCAGGTCCAGCAAATTCTCCAGATAATATAAACGGATTTAAAAACATTATATAAGCCATAGTTAAGAACGTTGTTGTTCCAGCTATTGCTTCTGTTTTGAAATCTGTTTTATGTTTTTTATATTCGAAATATTTATCTAACATTTTTTCTCCTTTATTAATTAATGGTAATATTTGATTCTTTTTTTAAATACTTGATAAAATCTAGTCTTATTCACATAATACAACTTAGAAGTTTATATTTATGCCATATTTGTATTGTTAATATTAAGTATGAAAAAATTAAATTTTTTAACCATTTTTTTTATAACATTATTTTTACTTACTGGATGTCAAACAATTAAAAAAAAAACTGATTCAATTGTTGAAAAAGAAAATGAAAAATTAAGCAAATATATTGGCAAATCATCTAATGAATTAAGATTAGATCTTGGTAAACCCGATGAAGATTATAAGAATGAAAAAGGTAATTTTGAGTTAGTTTATAAAACCAAAAAATATGGAATTCTTTGTGAAAGAAAATTTGAGATTAATTCAAATTTTATTATTATTGGATTTGTTTCTAATGGATGTTTTTAGATTACTCGCGGAGAAATAATCTCCGCAAGTAAGATTTTTATCTTATTTAATTTCAATCAGTTTTCTTTTTTTGTGTTCTGGTATGATTCTTTCACAAGAAATTGTTAAAAGACCATCTTTAAGCTGAGCACCATCTACTTTTACATCATCTGCAATTGTAAATGATCTAGCAAATTGTCTTTGAGATATTCCTTTATGAATTATTTCTCCATCAGAGCTGTTATCTTCTAATTTATTTACTTGTTTAGTTTTTACAGTTAGCAAATTATCTTCAAACTCAACTTCAACATCTTCTCTTGTAAATCCAGCCAAAGCAACTTCTATAGCGTAGTTATCCTTACCTGTTTTTCTGATGTTATATGGTGGGTAGTTTGATTGCATTGTTAAATGCCCATTACCCAACATGCTTTCAAATTGATCAAACATGTCGTCAAAACCTATTGAAAAAGGTTTTAATGAGTTAAATATAGATAGATCTTTACTTGTCATAATATTCTCCTTTGTTAAGCAAGTTTATTTTATGTAAATCCCATTAGGCGACTTACAATAGATAGATGGGAATTATTTAAAATATTTCAAGATTGAAAAACTTAAATTTTTTTAGATATTTTTAAAGCAAACGCATAATCAAGAGCAATTTCTTCTATAACCCCATCTCTTCCAGACTTTCCTCCATGTCCGGCATTCATTTCTGTTTTTAAAAGAAGTAAATTATTATCTGTTTTAAATTCTCTTAATTTAGCGGTGAACTTAGCAGGCTCATCAAACAGAACCCTATTATCGCTTAAGCTTGTTGTAATTAGCATATTAGGGTAATCCATTTTTTTAATATTGTTATAGGGAGCATAAGAATAAATATAATCAAAGTGTTTCTTATTATCTTTTGCGTTTCCAAATTCATCAAATTCACCAACTGTCAGGGGCAAGGAATGATCAAGGTTAGTAGTTAAAGAGTCTACGAAAGGAACTGCCATAATTATTCCTAAAAATAGTTCTGGTGCTTGATTAACTACAGCACCCATCAGAAGTCCTCCAGCAGACCCACCCATGCCTATAATCTTACCTTTGGATGAATATTTGTTATTTATTAAATATTTTGCCGCATAAATATAGTCTTCAAATGTATTTTTTTTATTTGTTAGCTTTCCTTCTTTCCACCACTTCATACCTTTTTCCATACCACCTCTTATGTGCGCAGTGGCCCAAATTATATCTCTATCTACTAAACTTAATTTTGTTGAAGAAAAACTAGGGCTCATTGAACTTCCATAAGAACCATAACCATACAACAATAAATTGGCAGATCCGTCTATTTTAGTTTTTTTATGCCTTGTTATAGTCAAAGGTACCAACCTTCCATCGTGAGATTTAAATTCAATCCTCTCTACAATGTAATCATTTGAATTATGTCCGGAGGGTATCTCTTGCTCTTTTACTAACTCTTTTGATTTGGTTAAAAGGTTATACCGATATACTTTCGACGGTGTTTTAGGAGAAGAATATCCAACATAAATTTCATCAGTATTTTTATCTTTTTGTCTTAAAGAAATGTTTGGTACATAAACTTTTTCATCAGAAAAAATTAATTCTTCTTCCAATCCCGTAGAAATATTTCTTACAAATAGTTTATCCAATGCATTAGAAGTTTCAGAACGAATTATCCAGTTTTTTAAAAATATACATCCGCCAATTAGAATTTCATCTTTTGCAGTGATAAAATCTTTCCAATTTTGCTCTTCTAAGCACTCTGAAATATCAATCTTAAAATCTTCGGCATCTTCATTGGTGTGATTATAAAACTTATTATCCCAAGAATTGATAGAATACAAAACCCCTCTTACCCTCTTTTTTATTAATTTAGGTAATGGTTTTTTTTCATTTACACCAAAATAATATTGCTCTGAAGTATTGTGATCTGAAGTTGAAATAAAGTAATACTTTTCGTCTGAACTTAAGCTAATACTTGCAGTAAAAGCCTCACTTTTTTCTTCAAAAATTAATTCATCCTTTTCTTCAAAATCTCCAATTTTATGTCTATAAATTTTTCTTGCTCGGTGGTTTTGATCTAATTTTGAATAAAAAATATATTTGTCATCTAAACTAAAAATAATACTTCCTGATGTGTCTTTTATTTCATTTGAGATTGTCTGATTAGTAGCAATATCCCTGATAAAAATTGTATAATATTCAGAACCTTTAACATCTAAAGAGTAGGCAAAAAATTTATCATTATGGCTTACTTCTAGATCACCAACACCAAAATATTCCACACCCAATTTTTTTTTCTCATTGTCACCATTCCAAATCTCCTCGATTTCATCAGTATTAATTTTTTTTCTTAATTTTATTGAATAGTTTCCCTCAACCGTTGTTTTAGTCCAATATTCGTATGTGTGATCTTTATAAGGAAGAGACTCATCATCAAGTTTGATTCTTCCCTTGATTTCATTGAATAGTTTTTTTTGATAATTTTTAGTATCTTTTAAATGATGTTCTGCGAATGCATTTTCTTGGTCTAAATATTCTCTTACTTCAGGATCTAATTTATTTTTATCTTTTAGAACCTCTAAAATATTTTTTTGATGTATCCAGCTATAATCATCCTCCCAAATGATGTTGTGACAAGATTTTGTTTCTGGTTTTTTTCTAAGTTGTGGTACTTTCATAAACAAAAAGAAATATATGAATATAATAATTTATACAGTAGTTATATTGACTATTTTTTATTTTCTACTTAGATTTATCAGCAATGTGTCATCCAAAAAAATATCAAAAAACCTAAGGTTTTTAATAATTCTAGGATTAATAATTTTGGCAATTTTATTTGCCATTGGAGGAAGATTTTTGCTAACCTTACCTCTTACTTTGGCTAGTCTTGCTTTATTAAAATTAAAAGGTTTATCCATTTTTCAGTTAATATCACTTTATAGATTAATTCAAACTTTAAGAGGATCAGGAAGATTTTCTTTTAATCAATCAAGATCTAATAACTCATCATCCATATCTGTTTCAGAGGCCTATAAAATTTTGAATTTAGATATGAAAAAAAAAAATACCAAAAGTGATGTAAATAAAGCTTACATAAAAATTCAAAAAAAAATTCATCCAGACGTTTCTCCTGAAACTTCTCGACTATCTTCTATCGTTAATGAAGCTAAAGAAATTGTCTTAAACGATATCACTTAATTCATTATTTCAATAATTTTATCAAATATTTTTTGTGGATTAATTTTTTCTTTCCCCAATGTATTGTGAGAAACAGTTTCTTCTCCATCAGGAATTATTGGAAACATTTTAGAACTATAGTTTCCATAGATTAAGGGAGTGTCCGCCATTAAAGTTATAGTCTTTTTTCCTAGGGCTGCGGATAAATGACTAAAACTAGAATCATTACAAATAGATAAATTACAACTTTTTATAATTGGCAGAATTTCTTTAATTGAAAAGTTATCCAAAGGTATACAAAGATTCTTAAATTTGGAGTGTAAAATTTCATTTAATATAATTTGTTCATCATCATCTTTTCCTGTAGCAAGAAAAAATTTACATTTTTTAACTTTCGATATTTTTTCAATTACACTCAAAAATGTATTTGAAGGAATTCTTTTAGTAGAGCCCGAACCTCCTACACCTAAAAGAATATTCATTTCATTTTTATTTATTTGAAATCTTTCAATTGATTTAGAGATTGATATATTATCGATTTGCACTTCAGGATCTTCATTAACAATTAAATCTAATTTATCTTTTAAAAATTGTCTTGGAACATCAATAATATGTTGTCTAGATTTTTGAAATAATGGGTATTGATAAACTTTAGGAATACCAGATAATTTAGCGATTAAATTGTATCTAAGAGATGAATTAAAAATAAAGATTTTATCAAAATTATGTTTTTTAATATCTTTTATTAAATTTAAACTTCCTAAAAATCCACCGTGCCTTCTATTTATTTTTTTATCTCTTTCTAAAAGAATAATTTTATCAATATAGTTAGTTTGATATAAATATTGATCAGCTTTTGAATTTTCTTTTACAAGAATACTAATAGGTGAGTTAAATTTATTAAATAAAGCTTTAATAAAAGGTAAGAAAATTACAGTATCTCCAATACCCATTCTATTTTGAACTGTTAATATTTTCATATGGTATTTATAAACTTTACTGAGTATATTTTTTATATAAATTTTTATTATGACAAAAATAAGTGGAATTTTTGCGGCTACCATGTCGGTTCTTAATTCTAATTTGAGCCTAAATATTGAAAAAACAATAGATCATGCTGAAAAGCTAATAGATCAAGGGTGTCATGGAACAGCAATATTTGGAAGTACAGGACAATCTCAATTAATACCAATTTCTGAAAAAATTGATTTGTTAAATAAACTCTCTGTAAGCAAATATAAAGATAGGCATTTAGTTGGTACGGGGTTTAATTCTTTAGGTGAAACAATTAATTTTATGAAGATAGCCACTTCATTAAAATTTAAAAAATTTTTAATTATGCCCCCAGCTTATTACAAATATGGAGACTTCGAGGTAATAGAATTTTATACAAAATTAATAGAGGCAATTCCAGAATGTCAAATCATTCTCTATAATTTTGAGAAATTATGTGGATATAAATTTAGTATAGATTGTGTTAAAGAACTTGTAAAAAAATTTCCTGACCAGATAGTTGGTGTTAAAGATAGTTCGTATAATTTATTTGAAAAATTAAATTTAAAAAACTTTTCAATTTTGCCTGGTTCAGAGTTAAAATTATTAAAAGGGTTGCAGCAAGGATGTTCAGGAATAATAACTGCCACATGCAATGTAACTGCATCGATATCTAGAAAAGTTTATGATGATTTTTTTTTAGAAAAAGAACAAGTATATAATAAAAAATTATGCAATATAAGAAGTGCTTTTGATAAATATAATTTGATTTCTGGATTACATACTTTCTATTCTCAGGAAAATAAGATTTATAAAAATATTTTACCTCCTTTAAGTCTTTTGAATGAAGCTGATGAAAAAAATTTATTAAAAACATTAAAAGATTTAAATTTTTCAAATAAATCACCAATGGCAGCATAATATGAGACTAGCAAGTTTTTTAAATAAGGTTTTTAAAAAGGGTGGGTTCATTTTAACAGATGCAAATTCAAAAGATTATATTATTGGTAATCCCTCAAAAAATCCGATGAAACTTAAAATTTTAAATAAAAATCTACATTATAAATTGTTATTTCATCCAGATTTGTATTTTGGAGAAGCCTATACTAATGGTGAGATAATTTTAGAAAATGGAACTCTTAGTGAATTTTTGGATTTGGCACTAATGAATTTTGGGAGGGGAGATTTGAATTTTTTTAGTTACCTAATCAACAGGCTGAGAGGTTCATACAGATATTTAACAAATTTTAATTTTATCAAAAAATCAAAAATGAATGTATCACATCATTATGACATCTCGGATAGTTTATATGATTTATTTTTAGATCCAAAGAGACAATATTCTTGTGCTTATTTTAAAAATGAAAATGACAGTTTAGAAACAGCACAAAATAATAAGATCCAACATATTATAAAAAAACTTAACATTCAGCCAAATCAAAAAATTTTAGATATAGGTTGTGGCTGGGGCTCATTAGCAATTGATATAGCCAAAAGTGCAAAGTGTGAAGTTACTGGAATTACATTGTCAGAAAACCAGTTAAAGTATTGCAACCATAAAGCAAAAGAAATGAATTTAGAAAATCAGATTAAATTCAGACTAATGGACTATAGAGAGCTAAAAGAAAAATTTGATAGAATAGTAAGCGTTGGAATGTTTGAGCACACAGGAAGAAAATTTTATAAAAAATTTTTTAACCAAATCGAAAATTTATTAAAAGACGATGGTATTTCATTAATACACACCATAGGATCAGTTAATCCCCCTAGAGACCCACACCCATGGATAACAAAATATATTTTTCCGGGAGGTTATACGCCAAGCTTGAGCGAAGTGACAACGCCTATAGAAAAAGCAGGGTTAATTGTTACTGATATTGAGGTTTTAAGACTTCATTATTCACACACTCTAAGACATTGGAAAGAAAACTGTATTAAAAATAAACAAAAAATCATTGAAATGTTTGATGAAAAATTTTTCAGAATGTGGGAATTCTATCTTGCTGGATGTGAAATGGCTTTCAAGTGGGGCGATCAGGTTGTATATCAATTTCAACTTACAAAAAATTATACATCAACTCCTGTGACTAGAGACTATATTTATCAATAAATTATTGATAGAATTAACATTCTTGAAAAATGAAAAAAAAACAAAAAAAACAAAAAAAACAAAAAAACAAAAAAAAATTCAAAAAAAAATTCAAAAAAATTAAAAAGTTTAAAAAAAAAATAGC